>JAABUZ0100000128.1_pt1 | contig 193910 bp, 202 predicted proteins | sample 5562091 | NCBI WGS metagenome assembly JAABUZ01 (sample SAMN12813069, study PRJNA571459) | rock metagenome | isolation source: Antarctica rocks | place: Antarctica: Victoria Land, Linnaeus Terrace sud | collected 2015-12-21
TAAATAGAAGCTTTTGTACCAACCTTCTTCTGTATTCTTAATATTCAGTTATAGCTACCTCTAAAGATCAAGCACTATCAACCCTGACCTCCATTGGTTGTATCATCTAGGCACGGTCCTGACAATTATGAGCAAAGCGTTAAAGTCAATCATAATCAAAATATTGAGTGATATAATTGAGACTCATCATATGCTATCAAATGCTTAAATGAGAGTGAGATGTAAGCAATTCATGATCTTGAAGTTAGATTTATTAATAGATCAAGTTCACACAATGTGAGACTGTGAAATCAAATATGTGATTTTCATGCTAAGCTTAAACATCATCAAAGCGTTTAATTAAGTCTCACACGTCAGACTTCTGCATACGCTGAAAATGAAAAGAACGTTTAGCTACATAATTGAATGAACACGCAGCTTTCTAAAGAATCAAGAAACGTCACTAATATTTAATGAATAAATGAGCGACATACGCGAGATAAACGCAGACATATCACAGAGATCTTTCATTTCATTGATTCTCTTTCTATTCTTTAACATAAGTTTAATCAAAAAATGCAAAGCACTGAAAAATAAAATTGAAGTACTTGACTTCGTAAATGATATTAACATTCTAGTTTACAACAGATTCATTGAAGAAATTTGCAGAACATTGAGAAAAGCACATGATGTCTGCACGAAATGAGCTTGCACTCATGACACAACGTTCGCATCAGAAAAGTACAAGCTTATGCATTTCACTAGAAAATCGAAGAGATTCAACATGATGACTAGCATATAAATAGAAAACTCAATTATCAAATTGAAATCAGATGTATGAGTTTTAAAGATGCAACTGAACATGAAACTGCAATAAGATGTGCATCTTCGACAAATAAATATGAATCACATCATAAGAATGCTGACACTTAATCATCTTGAAGTCTTCATATAAAGAGTTATCTTCACAAAAGCGAAACAAGTATACTCAGCAGTAGTGAGATCAGAAATTGCATTCAAAGCATCAATCTGACATCAGCGTGACAAGAAAAATGAACTGTTAAGCAAAGAATGCAGACTAGAAACATTTCAAAATCAGACTCTGTATCACATAGTAAAAGCATTCAAAAAAGTAAGCATTGAAACTTTAAAGATAGAAACATATACAAGTTCGCTACATGTTCATTTGAACATGCTACAGAACAAGATCACGCTACACAGTTGAGTTGATGATTGAACACAAGAGATCAGATAAGCATGCAAACTAATACGCGCTTGTTTGACAAGAGTTAATCGCATCATTTCTCGCTCACTCATCATTAAGAAAATAGTACTTCTGAATGTCTTCATTCAGAAAGATGCGAAGATACAGTTGAGACACAGACGACACATTTTCTTCTTCACAACGATTTCAACAAATGATAGCATTGCAATAACACAGTATCACAAAGATCAATGAAATTAATGATGAGAAAAGTACAAAGAATGCATTGCAAACATCAACACAATCTCAGCACAAAGATTGCATCTGAGCAATAAGATGATAAAAATACGTGATGATTTTCAGAAAGTAAAAAACATTCTTGCAATGTACATCAAAATTGAATGCATAGATTTGAATACTTATCTGCACTTTAGAAATGTTTCAAACATGAATAGCTTGCGATGCAACTGCAAATGAAGTCATCAGATGATGAAGCATGTACTCATGCACTGCTTGAACTGATTGCATCTGCGATCAAGAATGTTACAAGATGCTGACTTCTTGAACTATTGAATAATCATCATCATCACGAAGAGTCTCAGAGCAGTAATGAAGATGATGATAAAAACGAAGCTCTTGAAGCAATTTAAAGTGACTAGAACACTCATTCTTTAACGTGCAATCAACGTGAACAAATTTGATACATAGTCTCAAAACTCACTGTTTTGACTGCATGAAGCAATTGTATAGACTGCGAGTGATTTTCTATCTCAGAGAATTTTGTTCACTCGATACAAATAGCATAGAGTTTCTCATGAGTCGATTTAATCAATGTCATAAAAGTGTATGAATTTATTATTATTTTGATTAAATTTAAATCAGATCTGAGCTAGTTTTAATTAATATACAATGAACTCACTAACATTTACTGTAAATTGATTAAAGTTTAATCTTTGATACATTTGTAACATTACTTTTAAGCTGATCATTGAATTGAGTTTTCATATCTACATTCTGACTTGACTTAATTACTTAATATCAATCTTCTGACTTAACTTGATATTGATCTCAAGTCAGAATTTAAATTGAGTTCTCGACTCAACTCATTAAGCAATCAAAAATGATGTCAAATATCAAGATTTACTATTTTTGAATCTATTACGTCATTATATTTGAAAGACTTTCATGCAATAAACGAATTTATTTCTCTTCTTATTGTTTGCATTATCTTGTTGCATTATTAATAAAATATATTGTATGATGTCTGATTCTGATAAGGCATACGAATTGTCAAGATCTTCAATCGAGAAAGAGTTTAATTTCTTGATCATTCATTCATTTACTTTCAGTAGTCTTCATTTTAATAAATTTGTAAGTCAAGATTCATGAAACATCAATCATGCTTTCATCGAAAAGAAACAAACTCTTCAAGAAGTGATGAATAAAATTCATCGTGATACTTCTCTTTTAATATTAATAGAGAATAATCAGTATGTTGAGTGAAGTACTGATATCAATGCTCAATTTCAACAATGATGATTACAGATGTCTGTTGACAAAAGTGTCATCAACAAGACTTAAAAAAAGATAGATAATTCACTTTGAATCAAGAAGATCGAAGTAAATAAACAATTCAGCATCTGAAACAAGTTTATTCAAATGATCTTGATGTTGAAAGAATATTCTAAAATTTCATGCAAGAATTGTCTTAAAATTCTAGATCATTCTACAGCTATTGATGAATCTAGTATGATCAATATGATCAAGCATCTTAAAATAAATGCTTGCATGAAATGATTTAAATAAAAACGACTCAACTTTCTTTCACAGATGAAGATATTTTTCAGTTATGTAAGTTCAATATGATAATGCAAATAAATAATGCAAAGTTGATGCATTTATAAAAGAAAAGTCATATTAACTTATCATTTCAATTCAATCAACAGAATTAAAAAAAAATATTGTGCAAGATCTTTATTGCACTGAATTTGTCTTTTTGAATCATTAAAAATGAGCATTTTCAACAGTTACTACAAATGCTTCGTTCAGAGATTATTTTTGTTCATTGCACTAAATTGTTAAGCATAATTTTCTTGAAATATGATGAAATTCATGCAAAGATAAAGCAAGATTTAAAGAGTCACGACAGATTTTTATTACATTGAATGCATGATTTAATTCTCAAAAAGTCACTTATCTGAAAGTTTTGATATATTGAATGAATGCTACATTTCAATATCATGAACATTTCATTGAATTTACATCTCTTCCAGTTGAGCATACTGATCATCATTTGATGCAAGAGCTGTTTAAGATTTTGAATACATACAATATTAAAAACAAGCTTTTTAATGTTGTTATTAATAATGCAAGCAACAATGACATTTTAAAGAAGAAGCTTGAAAGAATGCTCAGTCAACGTGACATTTCATAAAATAGAGCACAAAACTCAATATCTTGTATGACTTATATCATCAATTTAATGACTCAAAAGTTTATTAAAGCTATTAAATCAGAGACTTTGAATGACAATCTCATTGTATCATTAAATGATGATCAAGTTGAGAATGTAATCATAAACAATGATCTTTGCATTGTTATCAAGAAGATATTTATCAAGTTGATAATGCAAAAAAATAATGCATTTACTAATCAGTGAAACAGATTTGCACTCTTACTATTGTCATCAACAGTTTTTCTTAACGAAAGCTTCGCTTTTTAAAGCTTCAAGTTACAAGATTTTGAAAATTGATACAAGATATTTACATTCACTGAAACTTTGTTTATTTGATGCTTCAACGTGCATATCAACTGCGTAATATGATCAATATATGAGTTAAGAAATGCTTGATAAATGCAAAGATTCAAGCTATTCAATTAAAGAAGAACAAATGATCACTAGTATTGCTTATTGACAACATGTTGAAAATTTTCTATGAGTTAACTTTGATTATATTTAAAATCATTAATGTTAACATACATTTAGAATTTTGAATGTTTGATGCTCTTTTCAATCATCTCAATGTTATTGAAACAATAGTACGTGATAATTAGTGATAATGCATGTACTTCACAAGCACTTGTTCTTCAAGCTTGCAAACTAGTTTTTAACAAGCTTGCAAAGTACTATTTCAAGATGAAGAACAAAGATGAACTAATATACAATTTCACTATGATTTTAAATTCTACTCAAAAGCTGAATTTGTATTAAGATTGAGATGCAAATGAGAATGATTCTCATTTTTATTACAATAAGTACAGAAAAGAGTTCAAGAATTATTTTCATCATCATTATGAAGAGAAAACTACAATTGCAGAAGTTAAAGCATAAGTGACTAGTGATGTTGATCAGATAATGCAATATGATAATGCAATTGATCATTTATTAACAATGTTATAGTTTGTTGTAATGATTACATAAACTTTTCTTCAAAGAACTCAACATCACTTTGTATCTGTTAATGAAGATGATCAATATCTTTGCACTGATGCTATTATCAAGAAGTTTTCAATATAAAAGTATTGAAGAAACAACATCTTGAACTATTCAAGATTGACTCAAATGACTAAGAATGTTCTTTCATGTTTAATATTTTTTATAAATATTGAATGAATATTCAGTTTTATGAGAAGAGTTTGTTGATGAAATTGATCACAAATGACTTCAGAATCAGTTGAATAGATAATGCTTCTTAAGTATTATAATTGTATCATGAACTTGAATTCTGAGAAAACTATCATTGAAGCATGAAATATTTATCACAGAGAAGAAGATGAAGATAACGTGATTGATAAATCTGATGATTCTTTCAAGACAGATTTGCAAAATGTTTTATGTTTTATTAATATTTAAATGTTTAATATCATTTTATTTAAAGTTGCTTTTGCATTGTCAATGTATGTAGTATGATAACACAGTTATGAAATAATGCAAAAAGATAATGCAGTTCATAAAATGTATTGTTATGCTAGATAACTTGATCTGATCAAGATATCATGAATACTATTTTCATTAAGCACTCAACTGAATTTCAAGATTGCACATTAAAGTTTTCATGAATATTAAATTTCTCTGCTGAAGAATTATTCACTTGACATGAATAGTAAGAATATTGCTATCTGCATATGTAAAGCATTATATCAGTAAGTGTTGTAAAACATCAATGATAATGCAAATGAGTAATGCACTTACTGACAAGAAATTTACATAGAAACTTTTCTGTGATTTTTTGAAAAGCAAGCAGTGTCAAAGTTTGAATTTTATAATTTACATCATTCATTTTCTGATTCATCTTGTTTGTATCAATCTCATTCTGCATAATTTCATGAACTACTTTTTCAAATGAGATTTTTGATATCAATAAATTTGCATCTCTCTGATAATGATGTATCTTTCAAAGTATGATGATTTCTGACTTTCATTTTCTCTTTGACTGTCATGATAAATTAGCTGTTGATAGCTTGATGCATTATTTATTTGCATTATCTTTTAAACTTTATTAATCTTGCTTTCAGATAAAATCTTGAAGTCTGCTCTTGATTCATTCATGATTTGATTATCTGATGTTATATCATCACGAGTTGAGATTCTCAAATTATCACATGATGCATCTTTAAACTTTCGTTTTATATCAAGTCTGTCAGTAATGTGTAACAAGAAATGCATTATTTAAATGCATTATTTATTTGCTTGCAACAAATCATGATGTATATTAACTGACAATGATTTGAAAAATTGAGACTATTTAGTTGAGTGAAAGCAAAGTGAAGTACAATGTAAACAAGAAAGAATGTGTAAACAAGAGATGATGATTGTTGACTGTGTTTATAGTAGAATCAATATGATAAATGTTTTGATATTAGCATTAATATGATGAATGTATTGATTGCAGTTCTAAGATGATGAATAAATTCTAACATTCAGCTTTAACTTTAATTTTATTTACATTTCATCTCACATTTATTTTAATTCTAACTTTATTTATGTTAAAGATTTATTCTAACTTTAACTTTTTCTACGCTTCACATTTATTCATTGCACTCATCTATTGTAACTAAGTTCATTAGAAAAAGCACTTCAACATCACTATCAGATAAGAAGATTGTTATGCATTATTTATATGCATTATTATTGAAACTAATCAAAATCGCAGAATGTTCAATCTATTAATTAAGTTGCAGTCAATTATGAGTAGAAATCATGCAATAAGATAAAATGAAAATCAGAAAACTCTTTATATCAAACAAAGTGCAGATCGAGTGATTCTTTATAAACAACTCATCAAATTAAGAAGCATCAATGTTTATCAGAAAGTCATCAAAGCGAAGCAGATGAAAATGAAGAACAATATGTGAAATACAATTACAAATGATCAAGTGAGAAAGAGTTTACATGATAATGCATTTAAGTAATGCATATGTGTTTTAAAAGCTGATTGTATAATAGCTCAATGCTTCAAGATGAATTTGATGAAGAAGATGAGAAAGAAGAAGACTGCAAAGTGAGCGAAGCTCAAAGTAATAATCATAAAGATGACATTCAATACTACTTCTACTGTTGATGTATATACTGTGTTTAATGTGAAAGACAAGACTAATGTATGCATTAAACTATTGCACAACAAGATGAACTTGAAAAAAATATGTCAAGATACATGATATTTACTATTGAATTAATTCAGTAACGCATTTTACATCATGAAGAATTAAATGAATTGAAGATGATGAATGATTCATTTTTTAATTTATTTTTTATTTCTTCATTAAGTGCATGCAGTCTATGACTATGACATTGTCTAGACGCTGTGTATGTGCTACGTTACATGTAATCTGATCAAAGTCGCTGCTTTATATCTTTTCGTTGATTAATCACATCGATAGTTTGCACATATAAGCGCTCTCGCTCAAATTCTCGCAATCATACTCTCATTTTTCTTCATCTCTTTGCACGCTTCGCGTTCTACTCTTCTGTTTTAAATAGTTATTTTCTCGTTGCAATTTGAGTATTTTTCAAATACTCTAATGTTGCAATTCTTTCAATCTTGATGATGAACAATGTCAATATGATGTTTGTGTTTTTGAGCTGAGCTTTTTTCTTAAGCTTTCTCTGCTCTGCTCTATAATGTCTGCAGTTCAGCAGTAAATGCTTCGACGTTTGTCTTGCATTGCATATTTCATAGCATTTGTTCGAATTATTCTCTGATAATCAATGCAAATAACTCTTGAAATAGTCATGTCTCATTTTCAGCTGAATAAAGATTGAAAACGTTAATCTATTGATTTTTCTCAATTCTTTTAATGATTTATGACTTAAATTCACATTTGATATGATCTTTTGATACTGATTTTTCTTTTTGATACTGCTTTTTCAAATCTTTAATCATTGTAATTTCGTCTCTTTGCAAATTTGCTTTTTGACGAAACTTATAATGATTGCTTTCATGTTGTTGATAACTGATACTTCTTGAGCAGCAATTTTGATCAATTGATCTGCTTTTTCGTTTTCAATAATGCTTTTGCGACTCAATATTCACTGTATGCAAATTTGACACTGTTTCTGACGTAAATTGATCAAATTTTGTCGTATGTCATCAAATAATCTTGCATTGACGTTGCTCTTTGTGTTTAGTCTTTGCAAAGTCATTTAACTGTTTATGTACACTCAAATTTCGCTGTTTTTGAATGCTTTTTCGCTGCACATTGCGATTGCATCGCTAATAGCTTGCAGTTTCACTTTCGTTATGATGATTTTACCTGAAATGCTTGTCGCTTTGCTGCATCTAACGAGTTCATGCGTAAATATCACTGTTATTTCGATTTCTATTTCGACTTCTGCTATCTTTTTTTGAATTTGCGATGCGTCTGTGTACATCACTATGTTTTTCGCCTTTTCAATAATTCTTTCTAATTCTCTATAGTGTGTATTGATCATGTTGCAAGTTTCGCCTTTTGCAAATTCGGTTTGAAGTTTTGCTAAATGCTCAATTTCTTGCTCTCACGATTTCTTGAAGTGAGAAATTTCGATTTCTTTTATTGAATTTAATGTTTTTTGCACTTTGTTCAATATTCAATATATCTGCGTAAGTTTGTCTTTGCACTTCTTAGCTTTTCAAGATACATTCATCTTCATCTTGTTTCAGTTCAAATATTTCGATGCGTTCAGATCTAGATTCTATTTAATAGAGTATTGAGATGAGTATGTAATAAATGTTCTTTTTCTGATAGAGTGTTTTTTCAATAATTCAACTATTCAAATTGCATAGTTCTTGCACTTTTGATCTAATTGTATCTTCATTGACTGATGAATGATTCAGATGTCATACAAGAATTCAACAAATTCATGAGCATATTTTCAAATGAAAAAAATGCGATTGATCAAAAGATAGTTAATTCACTAGATTCATCAAATGATGAATCTGATGATATTATTGAGATTAATGATGATGACAAGAAAATGAAATTTAGCAAGAGAAATGATGATGCAGATATGATTGAGAATGAGAATGAGTACAAGAAAAAGTATAAGAAGAAGTACAAGAAGAAGTATGAGAAGAAGAAGAAGAAGAAGAAGAAGAAAAATGATGAAATAATAGTGATCTCAGATTAGCAGTAGTAAATGAACAAGCATGAATTTTCTTCAATCAATTGCATTACTCTGTTGCATTATTAAACACTCAGATAAATATTAGTAGTACTTCACTTCATGTCTTAATGAGTTGAATTGAAAATTTCAAGTTAATACTTGATCTCAATCTTCTGACTTAACTTGAATACTTAAGTCAAGAATTTTGACTCAATTTAAATACTTAAGTCAAGAATTCTGACTTAAATCAAGTTTTAATAAGTTGAAAACTTGACTTGATCTTGATGACTTGACTTGACGCAATCAGTCTAATTACTTTCTTCTTCGAAAATTCATATTTGCATAAATGTTATTTCTTTTTCGCTTGATTGATTAATCATGATTTTACAGACTCAAATTTGCGAAATTCTGATTAACTAATTAATATAGCGTCATTTCAAATTAGCGCTAGCGTGATTTGTTTAAATAGAACTTATGAAATTCAATCAAGATTTCTTTAAAGTCTTTGAATTTTTCTTTATCAACATAGTATCATTCATTAAGATTCAGCTTGACTGAAGATTATCAACAAGTGAAAATAACTAGTCAACTTGACTCAATCAATGTCGATCACTAGAGAACAAGAAGATTAAGCAGAGAAAAGAGAATAAATAGATTGTTTTCTCTTCTGTTTTTCTCATCATTTCTTTCTGTTTCTTCATTTCTTAGAATTCAGTCAGAAACGCACTTTTGCATCTGCTACTCACTTTGCTATTCACTTTGCTACTCACTTTGCTACTTACTTTGCTACTCACTTTGCTACTCACTTTATCATTCACACTGCTACTCACTGCTGTCACTGATATTCACTGCTGTCATCGCTACTTACTGCTGTCACTGCTATCTCATTTGCTATTCACTACTGTCATCATCGTCAATGATTGCTTCTACTTGTCATCAGAGTCGCGTCAACGTCAACATCATTGTCACTATCAGCAGAAAATAAAATCATTATCACTTTCTCTTCTTTCATGTGTCTTGCTTTCGCTTATCTGCATCATTATCATCACTTTCATTGAATTCATCTGTTTCTTCAAGTTCTCTTTCTTTAAATGTTTTCTTGAAAAAGATTAACTTAAAACAAATCATTAAAATATTAATTACTTTTGTTATGCAACAGAGAATTAAAGACATTCATCAAGCAAATATGAAACATGAGCTGAAACAGAAGCATCAATGACTAGAAGTTCAGAGTACAGCGCTGAATCAGTCGAGAAACAATTCAGTGATAAAGAGCATTATCAGTCAAACATCAGATACTATTCTCTCAAGTGACTTTTGCATTCAAACAATGATATCTTGTTACTTCTTTATTAATATCACTCAACTGACTCTCATTTTCAAAAACGAATTTCAAGCTGTCAATATCTTCAAGCTGTCAATATCTTCAAGCTGATCAATGATCATATATTAAATTCAATCAACAAGTAAGATCTGTAATTATCATGAATTGATGAGTTTCAAGCTCATGATGATAATGTCACTCAGCAGAATCTCAAGAGCATGATTCTTTTTCTACACTGTTTAGAAGTATATAATCAATGTTTCATCAAGATGATCAATAATCAATTGAAACATTCTTTGCAAGCAAGCTTAGCTTGATACATTGACTATTTGCAAAAGCTTCATCTGCATTACATCTTCAAATCTTTGTAAATCTTTCACTTTCACTTTCATAAAATTTGCATGATAAAAGAAGTCAATGACTTGAATGAGTGATACAATGCTGAAGATGAACTTGTTAATTGAGCGTTGATAAAGAAAACATCTGCTATCGCTTCTCAAATGAGATATCAAAGTCAAAGAATCAAAAAACAGTTCTATGATTTCAAACTTGAAGAAACAAGCACAGAGTTCTCAGTATGCAACAAGTTCAACGACGACAGCTGCATTTATTCTAATTGCACATATCAACATATTTGCAGTAAATGTGATGAAACTCATGCTGTTATTAATTGCAAAACATTGAATTCAAACAGTCAATCAATCATTGAAAGAAAGTGATGTTGAATTTCAATCTTGCTGATATCAATATTGAAATTCTTTTCATATCAGCTCATGAAGATCGACGAGATTTCTCTAGCGCGCAGAGATTCTTTAAATGTCAGCGCATGATAAATACAGCTAGTTGAACATTCTGATCATAAATATGTTCAAACATTGCTGTTTATCATTAAACATGAAGCTAAAATTGAATATTAAGACTTCAATCAACTTATTTTGAGCAAGAATCTTCTTTTGACAAATGAAGCTTCAGATACTCTTCAGATCAATTTGATGCAGCAAGTTTTCTGTGATCAACTAATCAAGATTCAACATGTTTCTCATTGCTTTATATTCTCATCATTGAGACTAGTATCAAAGAAGAATGATTGTTGACGTTGAATACATCATCTATCATATTTGAAAGAAAAGTTAGTCAACTGCTTTATTTTCAAGAACTGAGAATCAATTGAATATTTCATCTTTGATCAAGTGATCATCACTCTATGTGACATCAATCAAAATGCAGTTCTCATTAAAAGAAATCTGATTGACGTCTTTCATCATGTGTTGATAGCAACATCAGATCACTGACTGCTTGATTTCTTCTGAGAAGATAAGTATTAAATAAATCGCTTTCTTCTCTTTGATTTATGCACGTCATCATATCTGTTCAATCTTTTTGCTAAAGAACTTTGTTGAATGCTCATAGTTACTCTGCAATGAAACTCAATAATACACTATCTGAATGACTTTCTAGTCATACAAGTGAACATGATCGAAGCTTGTAAATACGAGAATGATTTCGATGATCTGTGCACTCAGTTAAAGTTTAACGTTAATCTTAAAAAGAATCTTATTGACATCATGTGCATCTTTTTGAGCATTGAGCTTGATTTAATTAATATGATGACTCATTTATCATTTGACAAGCAGCAGAAGACAATTCAGCTCATCAACAGCACACTTACAAAGAACTCTTTATCATATGAGAAGTTGCAGACACTATTAAACTTTCTGTCATTTGCTGCAAAGATTATGATTTCTGAAAGAGTTTTTCTCAAATGACTGTTCAACAATTTAATCATCATCAAATCACGTAAGCAACGCATTAATTATTCAATGTGACAAGATTTACTATGATGAAAGATGTTTCTTTCAAAGTGAAACAATATACATTTACTTTGCAAGCGTGAATTCAGACATTTTCTATATTTCTGAATCAACGCTTCAAATCTGCACGATATGAAGAACTACTATTTGCATCATTTCAATCTATCATCTGCTGCTAGTTAAACATTTTCTAATCAATTTAACATGCGCTTGAGTGACAAGCATATCAATGTCAAAGAAATGATGACAATGCTTCAAGCTTTGACAGCATGACTTTTCATTTTCGCGAAATGCAATCTCATTATATATGACAATAATGTAGCTGTTGTCATTGATATAAACAAGATCTTTATGCGCAAAGAAACAATGCTACATCTGCAATGAATAATCTTGTTGATGACTGCACATGATATCTACATACATGCTTTGTGAATTTCAACTCATGAAAATCGTCTAGCTGATTTGCTTTTTCAAGTGAAGTTCAATATTATTGCTAACGAGTTTTCTTAACTAGCTACACTTCAATTAATCAGCGTAAGTCGTTGAACTTCTGATACAGCGAGATTTTTCTTGATTACTCAGCAGTCAAATATCTTTTATGAGATTTAGTGACATTCATTAAAAATATCTATGATACAGTTAAAAGAAGCTACTTCATGTTCTGCTTCTTGATCATCAGAGTCAAATATTTGACTTCAATCTCAAATCTGATCAGCTAATCAGCGAATCTAAAGAACAAAATGATCAAAGTCAAAATCATTAAAATTTATCTCATTAATTTGCAATCACATCACATTGATGTTGAACATTTTGATATTGAGATCGAGACATTTCATCATTCTACATTACAGCGAATCATAGTTGAAATTTGAAGACTTCAAGATGATGATCAAACTCGCAAGCAAAGATTTATAACATGAAATTTATTACTACTATTGCTACGTCAATTTGATCAATCTATCATTGAAGAAACAACATGACATATGTCATTTTGTCTTATGTTTGCTGGCTTTTTATGCATGAGCGAGTTTACATGAAATCAATCAAATAAAAAATCTGACTTCAAACAGTGACATTTAACTAGAAGTTCAATTATCTTTCAGAATGACTTATTACAACTCACTTTATCGAGCTTCAAAATCAACTCTTTCAGATGAGAAGTGACATTGATCATCATCATTATTGATGATGAAGCGTGCGTTAAAAAGTCACTTGTCATTCTGTTTTCAAGATTTTCTGCATCTTTGCTGATGTTTCTGTTTGACTCAGAATATTTATATACACGAATTCACATCATTGAGATTCTACGCAGAACGCTAGTCACGCAGAGCATAAAAAATCGCTATTTAGATCACTTCTTTCATCGAGATGCAGTCATTTCAGCTCATTAAGTGAGACTTTCAAAGAATGAAATTCAGCTGCTAAGAAAATGAAAATCTGACAGTTATCATCTATATATTACAGCTCATTCAAGCTACATACTGAATGTCTCTAGAAGACATCAAAGATAGTTACTTTCAATCAGTCAACTAGAATCAGTTCTCATCAATCTTGATACTTCATATCAATGTTTCTGAGATTTAAGAATGCTTGACATTTCAAAGTGACTTTCAAGACAAATTTTAGTTCTGAAAATCATCAAAGATCATCGAGTTTACTCAAACATATATAATATATATTCATTCAAATAAAGATGATGCTTGATAGAAGATTCAACTTGACTGAAAATTATTAACAAGCGAAGATGATTAATTGATTTGACTTGATCAATGTTGATTGCTAGAGAACAAGAAGATTAAGCAGAAAAAAGAGAATAAATAAATCGTTTTCTCTTCTGTTTTTCTCATCATCTCTTTCTGTTTCTTCATTTCTTAAAATTCAGTCAGAAATGCGCTTTTGTCTCACTCACTCACTTTATAGACTCAGTCACTTAAATAAAGAGAGTGCTTGACATTTCAGAGCAACTTTCAAGACAAATTTTAGTTCTGAAGATTGTCAGAAATCATCGAGTTTGCTCAAATACATATAATATATATTCGTTCAAACGAAGATGATGCTCAATAGATTTCAATTTAATTTTGTTCATTTGATTTTGTATTATATTTAATTTTAATAGCATCTGAAATTCAAAATATCATTTATCTTTTAATGTTCATCATTCTTAATAGTGAGAAATTTAAATGATTTTGAATGTTGTTTTAATAAGAAATCATTGAAATAAAAACATAATAACTTTGAACTGAACATTAAATGCAGCTGCTTCATACTTATTAATAAATGAAGATGATAGAAAATCTTAACTTTGACAGTGATTTGATAAAGTTCTAGCTGTTTATCTTTTAAATCTTTGCATGATCTTGTTGTTTTGATGTTTCTGAAGAATAATTATACTCAGTCATTTACTTCATAAATGACATCTCATCTATATTTATTAATTTGAGCTTCAATGATCTGCTTCATCTTTTTCAATTACTGATGATTGAAAAAGTTCTTTCATTTAAATAATAATATCGTTGACTTTTTTAGCTTCAAGACGTTCACAAGTTGTTTCATAATCAATTATATTTGAATTGAAACTCATTCAAGAGTGAAATCTTTTATTGAAGTAAAATGAAATCATTGAGATAATTAAGAAAATATTAGAATTTTCGCTGAATTCAATCATTGAAAGTCATTTTGCTCAGTCATTCTGCATGTAACTGCAATAAATTCTTAGCTTATGTTCAATTTCTTGATTGACTCACTTTGATTGATCATTGATTTCAGAATGATAAACTGTTAATAAACTAGCTGTGATTCTTAGCCACTTACAAAGTCTTTGTCACATGATTGATATGAATTGAAAGTCTCTGTTCAAAACAATAAAACTGAGTAAATCATGAAATTGATAAACGTTTTATAGCATGATTCATATCATTTCTTCAACTGAGATGTCATCATCTTTTCAATGACAGAAAACATAGTGATGTTTCTTGATGAAACAACATATAATTATGCAAATGACGTTGTATTCTTCTGATAAAACTAGCTCAGTGATGAAGTTCATAACTATATTTTTTCAGCGTTTCTATGAAATTGAAAGAGAATGAATAAGTTGATTGATATTATCTTTAAATGTTTTACTTTGTTGATAAACATAACAGTTTTAAATGTAACATTTAATCGTTGCTCAATGATTTAATTAATAGTAGAAACGTTGAACTAAATTGATAGTTCTTCAATTATCAGAGTGAAAGATGAAAGACTGATCATAAATTTTCTTCAGCAATTTCATATGCATATTCTCAGAAACTCACAGTAAATCTTTTCTGAACAGAATGTCATCAACAATCTTGCAGTGCTTCAATTCAATGCTATGTAGCTTAAGCTTGTTTTCACTTATAACTTGTTTATACTCATTGCAAAGCTCATTCATCTTGTTAACATCTTTTACTCACTGATAGAGATCAACTTCAGATTCAATAGCTAAAATATTTACTTTATTAAATGTCAAAATGATTTGATAGCGATCTTCAGTACGCTGAGTTGATTTAAAGACGTTGATCAGAAACATTTTGATTAAAGCATTGACTTTAATATTTATTTTACCTGATTGAAAAATGATCTGAAAGTTAAACTTAAATAAAATGTCTAGATAATTAACTTGACATCAAGTTAACTGTTTATTTTTCATGAAAATCTTTAAAGTCTGATGATCAATGAACATCTGAATGAGCAGCTCTATGCATTCTAGCTTGAGTCTTCAATGTTCAAAGCAACGAATAATAACTAGCAATTTCTTATCATGAATGTGATAATTGCATTCAACAGAAATCATACTTTTGCTGTAGAAGATCATTGAATGAAGAACTCTTTCATCATTGTACTGTGATAGAATTTCATCTTTGATGTAATCAGATGCATTGATTTTTAGAATAATCTGTCATTTTGAATTGAAATGTTGTAGAACTGAGATCGAGCTGACTTGTTTCTTTAGATCATCAAAAGTTTGAACATAAACTTCATTTCAAACAAAAGACATGTTTTTTCTAGTCAGCTGAGTGAATGATTTAACTAACTTCAAGAAGTTTTTAATAAAACAACAGTAGAAGTTAATAAATTTCATGAAGTTCTGAACTTCTTTTAGATTAATTGATGTAATTCAGTTGACTATGACTTTCACTTTGATAAAGTTCATATGAAAATCTTGTTCTGAAACTATGACTTTTAAGAAAATAGTTTCTTCTATGTTGAATTTGCACTTTCAAATATCTACTTGTAAATCAGCTTCTCATAAGTGATTTAATATCATTTTGACATGTTGTTTATATTTTCATTGAGTTTTGCTGTAAATCAGAATGTCATCTAGATAAACTTGACAAAAGTTATTTAGAAAGTCTTATAAAACATTATTTATATACTGCTGAAACAAGATTGAATCATTAATAAGTTCAAAAAATAGAATCTTTGATTTATATGCTTTTAAAGCGATAATAAAGATAGTGTAGTTCTCACTATCAGAATGCATTCATAGTTTGTTGAATGTTGAAATGATATTCAGTTGAGTCAGATGTTTGCAATCAACTATTTTGTCAATTACTTCATTTATGAGTAATAGAAAATAGTGATTTCTTTTGATAATAACATTGAGCTTTTGATAATCAACGCAGAATCATAAATCTTTATTTGCTTTTAAAATGAACAGAATGAGTAAGAAATATGAAGCTTTGCTGAAAGTTATAAATTTTTGAAAAGATTCTCATTCAGATATTTCTTTACTTTCTGAAGTTTGTAAAAAGACATTCAATATGCTCAACAGCAAAATGATGTTACATCACTAGTAAGCTTTATTTTATAATCATATAAATGATGAGATGATAGCTTGTCTGCTTGAGCTCAATCAAAGACATCTAGAAAATCCTGATATTTCGATGATAACTTAACTTTAATATTTTCTAGATTCTGAGTTGTTTCATTAACTAAAAAGATGTTTATTACATTTAGTTCACATTGAGTATTGTAGACAATTTTTCTATCGATGTTTTCAATGAACATAGCAAAAATCTCTGTCTGATTCTTCTTTTTTCATTTTACTAATGCTTAAAAAGAAATGATGTTTATGTTTTGAATCAAGAATGACTTTTTCTGAATGATTGAAACTGAGTGCTTGAGAATCTTTGAAGCATTGCTATAAGTGATTGAAGAAGTGAAAGTTGATTGTAATCAACTTGAGTGCTTCATATTTGATGAAATTCAAAAAATCGAAATAGAAATATTTAATTAATTGAGAAATACAATAGTATCATGTTTTATGTTCAATAATATTTCATTTTTGTTCATTCAGAATTTGCTCAATATAACTTTATAATGCTTGATATCAACTATCAGCATTGACATAGTCAATTTCTGATGACTTTCAATCATAAAATTGAATAGAATCTTATGAGTAATAGTCTTTCTAACTAACTTTTTATCATAATTTCATATTAACTTCTCTTTGACTAGTAACATAAATTAAATTTCAAGTTTCTTGCATACTTTATTAACTAATCTGATGTATATCAGCATGTAAATGATGAAATCACTATCTATCAAGAATTGAAGACTGAAAGATTCATTCTGAGAGATGAGAAATGCATTGATCAGAAAAAAACTTCTTAAAGTAGTTTTCTTTTGATAGAACTTCAATTTAACTGAATAAAGATATGATTTTTATTTCTTCAATGATTCTGAAAGAAATAATTAGTTTTTTCAGTCAGAATCTGACTCAGAGTTCAATGTAAATTAATTAAACTCATCATTCTTTAATGCATTAATTCTTGAGATTCAATTAAAGTACTCTTTAAAAGAATGATCTGACTTATGATAAATGAGTCAGCGATGAAACTCATCTGTACGCGATGCTGACTACGAATCTACTGTCTAGCTACAGTAGAGTCTAAAGATTATCAAAAGTTTGAACGACATCGAGATGCTGCGTTATGATGAAGCGCTGTGCGTTGATCGCGTGCAGAGTTTTCGCGATCGCGCAGACTTCAATAATCTCAATGCGCATGCTACAAAAGCAATCTGCACGCAGATGAGAAAGTCAAATAGAATGCAGAACTACGAGGGAAATCGCTTATGAAAATCATTCGATTCAGCATCTTGTCATCGCGATGACAAGAACTGAGACAGAACATTCTCGCGTTTGATCTGTTGAGAATGATTAGCAGAAAGAACTCGAATCACGAACATTCTTTAAATCTACGTGCTAACTACGTATAGATCTTGTTAAGACTGCGTGTCTGTTACTACGACATGAGCAACTCACGAGTCTCGTTAAGTTTGACACGAGCAAACTCAAGAGTCTCATTAATATCGTTTAACAGACGTTCAGACACAGACATTCTATATGTAAACGATACGCTGACAAGAAGACTTCGTTAAGAGAAGAGAGACATAAGCGAGTTAGTAGAGAATGATTGAACTACGCTGTCTGATTAAAAGTGTAGCATATGAACATCTTTGCAAGACACAATCGATCTGCACGAGAAAAATCTCTACAGATAACATGAAACAGATGAATCGCACGCTTTACAAGCGAAGCGAGCGTCTGCGAAGCATGATATACAATGACGACGACTGTCGATCTCAAGAATCTCATTTCTTCACTGAACTCTGACTCTTGAATGTCTTGATGATAAAATCAATTTCTAGTCGAAGACATCATTTGTATAGTTCGAGAGAACAGTAGCGCATGTCGATGTGATTAGAGAAGAAATCGACTGCGATACACATGTGTATCATAGACGAAACGTCTGCGACTTATGCTTAAGAAGTAAACTGTCGAAATCTGAGCAGTGAGAGATCTCGTTCGTCTTGAACTGTGAATTTGTCGCAAGAAAACTCTCTGAGTAACTTCTTGAGTCTAAGAAAGAAATCAGCATAGAAATCGTGCTCTATGTATGTTGCATGCAACGTATACAACATATTTTCGATAGACTATGATGAATGACAGAGTGTGCAAGATTATCAGAGTGCTACAGAAGATCATCGAGAAATCTATTTTCTTGACAAAGTCATCAAATTGAGCAAGAGACTTTTGAAATCAAAGCTGCTTCGAAGTAGTAATGAAATCAAGACGATTGCGAATCATATGAAAAACACAAGACACATCAGAAGCATGAAATGAATATCTGAAACACAACGATCATAAAAACAAGATCATTCAACAAACGAAACGCGCACACTTCAGATCACAAATGCATAAACTGTGTGAAACACTTAAATCAATATGATGCTTTGCAAAATGAGCTAGAATCGAAAGTCAGCTATCTAAAAAGCTTTCTCAGTTTTTGTCACTGAAGCGAAGCGACATCGATCATATGACAATGACGTTCGAGAAAAAAATCTAGATTCTGCGAGAAAAGTTCTTTCTCTCATCTTCTCAAGCGAATGTCAGCGACATCGCAGAATCATTCATACCTCTGACAGTCTCATTCAATTCACGCATCACAGAAGATGAAGTGAAGCAGACAATCAGATGAGTGAAAGCAAACAAAGCGTTGAACATTTCAAATATTTCAAACAGAGCGCTTCAAGCGAGTCTCGCAGAACTGATCTCAGTACTGACGAGTTTATTCAACGCATGTGTAACACACAAGTATCATTCAAAGCAGTTCAAAAAGACTCAGACAATAGTACTATGCAAATCAAAGAAAAGCGATTATATCGATTCAAAGATGTATCGATTCATTGCTTTGCTCGATATCATGAGCAAAGCGCTGAAGTTGATCATGATCAAAAGACTGAGTGACATAGTCGAGACTCATTGCATGCTATCAAATGCTCAAATGAGAGCGAGACGCAAGCGATTCATGATCTCGACGTTAGATCTACTAATAGATTAAGTTCACACAGTGTGAAGCTGTGAAATCAAATATGTGATCTTCATGCTAAGCTTAGACGTCATCGAAGCGTTCAATCGAGTCTCATACATCAGACTTCTGCATATGCTGAAAATGAAAAGAACATCAAGCTACATAATCGAATGAACACGCAGCTTTCTAGAGAATCGAGAGACATTGCTAATATTCGACGAACAAACGAGCGACATGCGCGAGATAAATGCAGACATATCGCAGAAGTTTCTCATTTCATCGATTCTCTTTCTATTCTTCAACGCAAGTTTAATTGAAAAATGCGAAGCACTGAGAATTAAAATCGAAGTGCTCGACTTCATAAATGATATTAACATTCTAGTCTACGACAGATTCACTGAAGAAATTTGCAGAACACTGAGCAAAGCACACGACGTCTGCGAGAAATGAGCTTGCACTCATGACGCAACGTTCACATCAGAAAAGTATGAACTCACACATTTCATTAGAAAATCGAAGAGATTCGATATGATGACTAGCATACAAATAGAAAACTCAGTTATCAAATCGAAATCAGACGTATGAGTTCTAGAGATGCAACTGAACACAAAACTGCGATGAGACGCGCATCTTAGACAAATAGAGACGAATCACGTCATAAGAATGCTGACACTTAGTCATCTTGAAGTCTTCACATGAGAAGCTATCTTCACAAAAGCGAGACAAGTATACTCAGCGATAGTGAGATCAGAAATTGCATTCGAAGCATCAGTCTGACATCAGCGTGACAAGAAAGATGAATTGTCGAACAAAGAATGCAGACTAGAAACACTTCAGAATCAGACTCTGCGTCACGTCGCAGAAGCATTCAAAAGAGTAAGCATTGAAACTTTAGAGACAGAAACATACACAAGTTCGCTACATGTTCATTTGAACATGCTACAGAACAAGATCACGCTACACAGTCGAGTCAACGATTGAACGCAAGAGATCAGACAAGCATGCGAATTAATACGCGCTTGTTTGACGAAATTTAATCGCGTCATTTCTCGCTCACTCATCATCAAGAAAGTAGTGCTTCTGAACAACTCAATTCGAGAAGGCACAAGAATACAGATGAGACGCAGATGATTATTTCTCTCTGCGACAGCTTCAATAAGCGATAGCATCGCAATAGCGCAGTATCACAAAGATCAATGAAATCAACGATGAGAAAAGTACAGAGAACGCGTCGCAGACATCAATGCAATCTCAGCACAAAGATCGCATCTGAGCAATAAGATGATAAAGATGCGTGACGATCTTCAGAAAGCAGAAAGCATTCTCGCAACGCACATCAGAATTAAACGCATAGATCTGAACGCTTATCTGCACTCTAGAAACGTTTCAGACACGAATAGCTTGCGATGTGACTGCGAATGAAGTCATCAGACGACGAAGCATGTACTCATGCGCTGCTCAAACTGATCGCATCTGCGATCAAGAATGCTACAAGATGCTGACTTCTCGAACTATCAAATAATCATCATCATCATGAAGAATCTCAGAGCAATAGCAAAGATGATGATGAAAATGAAGTTCTTGAAGCAATTTAGAGTGACTAGAACACTCATTCTCTAACGTGCAATCAACGCGAACAAATTTGATACATAGTCTTAAAACTCACTGTTTCGACTGCGTGAAGCAGTCGTATAGACTGCGAGTGATTTTCTATCTCAGAGAGTTTTGTTCACTCGATACAAGTAGCATAGAGTTCTTCATGAATCGATCTAATCGATGTCACAAGAATGTATGAATTTATTATTACTTATGATAAATGAAACAACTTTCAGTTTGTATATTTATCTTTTTGACGTTAATTAAAGTTGCATCACGTAATTTTGATGAGTCAACTGATATGATAACTTCGATCTTTCTATAGAGATTCAATAAATCTTATTTTTCAGCAAAGATGACTTGCTTTCTGATCTTGATCATGAATTTCTTTTCTTTGATATCATTCATGACTTGATGCTCATTGTTCAAATGAATCAGATAACTATGAATTTCATTAAGAGATTCTGACTGAATCAACTGACTATTTCAAACTGCATGAAAATGATAAACTATCTTATCTTGTAAATTGATGATTAATTATTTTTTGTGATATTCTAAATAAAAGAACAGACGTTGAAACATTAAATAAAAGTCATTGAATTTGCTCTTTTCTTAAGTGAAATTAACATATTTTCTTTGAAAGTTTGTCTCTTTGTTAAAATCATCATATAGCTGAGTAAGTTCATTTAGTAAATCATTGATCATTGAATAGAAATTTAATGAATCTCACTGATGTTTGATTAAAGTGACTTTGACTATGTTTTTACTGATTCAAAAATGAATGTAAACTAGTATAACTTTATTATTGTTGAAATAATTGATGTTGATTTCTAGCTTGTCACGAATCTTTTTCTATCAATCATTTCAGATATATTCTTTTTCATCAGTAAATAAAGATGAATTCAAAAGCTTCTGAAATTGCTTGCTGAATGTGAAAAGAGTAGAAGTCAATGAAGTAACATCTTTAATCACTTGCAGTTAATGTTATGCTTCAATCAATTTGTTTTGAAGTGTTTGATTCAATTGATTCGATCATTTCTTTGCTTAATCAATTTTCTTAAAATGAGTCTTTCATATTTGTTCGCTTGATATCTTGTCAAATAACTCATAAGCTTTCACATCAAGATCTCGTTGAGTTCAAAGATTGTTTAAATCTTTTAGAAATACTTCTGAGTCTTGTTTAATTCAGTATTGTAACTGCTTTACATTTTTTATATCTCAGAGAGTAAAAGCTTTCAGATGTTCATTGAAAGTCTGAGAATAAGACAAAGATTGATGATGTTTTCATATGAAGTTGATTCTAAGATATTTCAATATGCAAGATGATAGCTCAGAATAAATGACTGAATCTGCAGTGACAGAAGAATAAAGACTTTAATAATTCTCAAAGAGATTTTTCACAGATGATTGAGTTATAACAAAGAGTTGATGATCAAGCGAAGAGTGATGCTCAATGATATATAGTAAAATTATAGTTCAAGTTGTTTAATCTTTAAAGAAGAATGTTGCTGATTTGAGAAAAGATTTTTGATGATTCTCAAGCAATTAAGATTTTAATTTCTTGATTTTATTAATTGATTTGAACTGTTACATACTGAATGAGCTGTAGATTCTTTAACAATCAAGATCTTAATCTCTTAATTCTATTAATTTCTTGATGTTGTTCTGTCTTTCGATGTTGTTGATCATTAAATACACAAATTTCTTTATATTCATCTCATTATCAATCAAGTGAATTTGAATGAATAATGAAATCAGTATCATGTAATTAATAAATTTTTAAAGTAATGTTGAAATCATGTTTAAATATTCAATTTAATTATGCTGTGAGTGAAATGTTTGATTCAATAAAGATAACTATAACTAAAACTTTAAGAATACAGAAGAAAGAAGATAAAAAGAAAAGAAGAACATGCTTTATATAGTAGTTACTCAAATTTGATGCTAGTTTCAAAGAAAACGTGTTGAAACATAAGAAAGATGTTGGTTTGAAAGATGTTTCGTTGACACAAAGAAATGTGTTTATCATAAACGTTTGTTAACTACTTGTAACACAAAGAAGTGTGTTTGTTTAAAAGACAATAGAAACGAAATAAAAGATGTTAAAGAATGAAACAGATGTTGAGTCAGATCTTGATCAGATCTAGATTAGATTTAAGCTAGTTTTAATCAATACACAGTGAACTCGCTAACATTCACTGTGAATTGATTAAAGTTTGATCTTTGACACATTTATAACAGATATTAACACTCTCTCTACGTAAGTTTTATTCTTAAAAAGTACTCACTTTGATAGTACTTCTTTAATGAGTACTTGAGTCATGAAAGCACTCAATCATTGACTAATGTCAAAGTGTCACGATGTTATCAATTATTTGAATTGAATGATTGAGTTTGCTGAAATTGAATTATCAATTAAATCAATCATACTTTGTGTTAATCTTTATTTCTTAAACCGTCATTAATTCTGTCATCTCAGAATTACGACAGCTAATCATATGTAGTATGAATATTGACTCAGCGTTGCTTATCTGACTTGTGAGAAGATTGAGAAGCAACTCTCTTTTTCTTGCTATCTTGCATATGAGAATCTCAACTTGCTTCTCAATCTTTCTATGAATCAAATAAGCGACGCTGAGTCAATATTTGTACTACATATGATTAGCTATCATAATTCTGAGATGACAGAATTAATAACGATTTAAAAGATATCATAAGATCTTTTGAATGATCAATGAGTCAGCGTTACTGTAATTAGTCAACAAGACTTTCAATGAGTATGTTGATGATGTAAACAACTTTTGATGTGAATCACAGCTGATAATGTGAATCACGTCATGTAAGGTAAATCATTTTGAGTGTACATCAATGCTGATGATGTGAATCACTTTTGATGTGAATTATTGCTGATGATGTGAATCACGTCTTGTGAGATAAATCATTTTGAGTGTACATCACTGCTGATGATGTGAATCACGTCTTGTCATGTATATCACTTTGAATGTATATTACAACTGATGATGTGAATCAATTTTGATGTCAGAAGTGAATGCTTCAAAGTAATTCAAGTTTCAATCAGTACTAGCTTTCACAGTCTTCAATAATATTCATGTCTCTCACTTTCGCTCAGTTCTTCACTTAGTGCTCATCAGTCATGCATCACTTTCAGTCATGCATCATTAAATTCAACTATTCTTTATATACATGAGAATTTTTGAGCAATTGCTTCAAAATAACTCGTCATTTCTACTAATAAGTCTGAATGAATTTAATGCAAACAGCTCTATGAGACTTAGTAACTCTGTAGCACTTCTTTAGTGCATTTAAATAACGCTTTTTCCAGATCTCTTCGCGTTGCTGCTGTCTTTTGTTCTTCAATTTCTGTCTATTTTGAATCATACTTCAAACATCTTTGATGTACAAAATGTCTTTGATTTTAAGAATCTTATTAGACTGCTTTTTGCATGCTTTGTGAGCATTTTCAACGACTTTTATTTGACAATATATTCTTGTTTTCTTCACTGATGCATTTGATGCTCATTAATGACTCTCTATTATTTGAATTCTTGAAGTAAATTCTTCTATTTGAATCTACAGTAACAATTCAATCGAAGTGTGCAACGATGCAATGCTCATATGATAGTTGATTTCATGTATCATTCTTTGTTATATCATATTTGATCATCATCTTATTAAACTCATTAAAATGAGTCTGTAGTACTTTTGAATCATGCGCATTCTTTCGTTCAGCTGCTAAAGACTTTTGTTTAGCTTTGAAGAGATCTGACTGATGATTTAATCATCATTTGACTCATTGAGCATTTAGTAAAGCTGAAGAATTTCAACGAGCAAAGTCTTGAGCATGAAGAGCGTTTGTCGTTGATTGTATCATGTGTAGTCTAGCTGACAGATCTAACTGATTCACTGTAGTTAAGTATTGTTGTAAAGCTGACTTCTGATCAGATTTTAAAGCTCTGTCATGCAGTTCTTGTACTGCTGTTTTGAACTGATAATCTTGTAGTCTAGATCGAAGTCTGTCATATGAAACACGAAACTCGCGCGCAATTTCGGCTTGATTAGAATTTTCACGCGTGTTTATGACGTCAACAGTCTTCTGAATGCGACTCTTGATGATAGTGTAAGTAGCAGTCATGTGGTTGAAATTTGGTAGATTTTTGAAGGTGATGAATCAAAAATATGAAGATTTAGTGATGCATGGCTAAAAGTGGTGCATGGCTGGTGAGCACTAAGCGAAGAACTAAGCGAAAGTGGGGGGCACGAATACTGACTTTCCCGGTGCTGGCTTTCCTAGTACTGACTTCTACGGTACTAGCTTTCCTAGTATTGAATTCTACGGTACTGACTTTCCTAGTACAGATTTCTACAGCACTGACTTTCTCAGTACTGACTTTTACAGTACTGGCCTCTGCAGTACTGACTCTCTCGGTACTGACTTCTACAGTACTGGCTTTCTCAGTACTGATTTCTACAGCACTGACTTTCTCAGTACTAACTCTTACAGTACTGGCCTCTGCAGTACTGACTCTCTCGATACTGACTTCTACGATACTGGCCTCTACCAGTACTAACTTCCACGATACTGCCTATCCTGTTTTATTTAGTTATAATATTATTTGGCGTGGCTACGATGAAGGTAGTGATACTTAAAACATTGAAGTATGCAAATAGTAGTACGCATTTATCGCAGAGAAATAGAGAGATCTATTTGAGCGATACTTCGCTGATTGAAGTGCAGGCCCCGAATATTTGCGGTTCTTGTTCACTGTCAGAGTCTACACATCAGATGTTCTCAATCATTTCGGCTGATCAATCACTTCAAGAGTCTAGTTATCAAATGTTCTCAAACATTTTGACTTCTCATACATTTCAAAAACCTATGCGCCCAATGTTCCTAAGAAATCAAAACCTCTACACAATTTTTTTTGTCTTATACATTCAGTGACTCTGATCTTGCTGTATGTTTTTCTATCATTCTGCCGATCTTGCATCAGAACAATCAATTACGAATACATATTTTTTTCAATTTGATTAACGTCTGATGACTAGAATACATACGAGATTACATATGCACATTCTGCCAATCTTGCATTAGAATATCAAGTACGACAGATGTGTCTTTTCTGATATTTGACTGATTCTTCAAACTAGAATATATGATCATGAACGTCTCTAATCCAGAGCACTACAAGATCTTCCTCCTCGACGTCATCAAGCTTGATACCTCAGTAATTAAGCATCGCTCCTCTAGACTTGTAGTATACAATTTCCTGTCGAAGATAATCGTTTTCTCGAACCAAATCATTCAGCTCCTCCAGGCGGGGGGAGAACGAAGCAGGAATAGACTTAGGGGGATGGGGGGGGTAGAAACGGACCCCTGGGGAAAGGGGGGGGGACCAGAAACGGAGCAGGTTTGCCCCAGCGAAAACAGACGGCTAAATTCGGACAGCGAGCGTCGTGACGTTGGTAGTCTCGAAGCATTCATGATGAAGCTGATGAAGTCTATGACATATATTCCGGACGCTCAATCGAAGAAACTGAAGGAAGCAGGTAAAGTGGAAAGATGGTCTTAGGATAGAAATCTTTCACCGCCGCTGCTGTAACACAATCAGGTCAGCTGATCTGCCTTTCTCACCAGATTTGATTCCCTTCTGGTGAACTGCTGCGTCTTTGCTTTTGCAGCGTAAGTCATACACTATGTTTCCAGATAATTCAAACGCGACAACATGCAACTCATTCGAGGAAACTGTCTTTATCTAAGACCGAGTTAGGGGCTGGTTCTAAAGACAAGTACTAATATATCTCTGAACTTTCTGCTCCGCTTCTGGATCGTCTCTATTCTATCTTGCTGATCCTCCCTCCCCGCTTCATTTCTGGTTCCCAAGTTTCTAAATGTATACTCTTTTAAATTTTTATATACCCTTTGGACTTGTGCATCTACACCCTTAAAATTTATGTACATTCAGCAAATGTATACCCCTTAAAGGTATATACAGTACCCTGCAAAAAGTCACGGTCACTTAAGCGAAAACACGTAAAATCGCGTACCTTCAAAACAATCAACCTTCTTCAACCACATCCACCATGCTCAGAAGGGCTCCGTTAACTACAATTTCTGGTAATAAGACCCTCAGAAAGGAGCTCGATTTGTTGACTAAAGGGAAAATTACGGGGCAAGCTGAGCTAGGAGCTACACTCACCCAAATCAGTCGAAATTTGAACGTTCCCCGCATCACCATAAATGGAGTTTTAGGAAGGCTTTGCACTGCACCCTTCGGAGTCAATAAACCCAGATCAGGAAGGCCTTTATCAATTATCCCTCGAGCAGCTAGGATACTGTTACGTCAGTTACGATCGGAGCCTAAAATCACCTGAAGACAGCTGAAAACGAACATCGGGATCGATTTGAACGCGAGAACTCTCAACGCAACACTACGAGCTCACGAAATTTCTCACTGACTAGCTCTTAAGCGACCGAAATTAACACCTGAAGCTGCTCGGCTTCGGTTAAGATGAGCTAAAAGACATGAAAATTGGATCGTGGATCAATGGAGGAAAGTCATTTGGTCGGACGAGGCATCCGTGGCTCGAGGATCAGGTAAAACACGAGAATGGGTGTTTGGGACTCGCAAACAAAAATGGGATAGAGATAAAGTGATGGAAATTTCCAATGGAAAGACCTTTTTCATTATGGTTTGAGAAGCTTTTTGAGGTTCTGGAAGATCGAATTTATACCTGCTCGATCGGGACTTCGAATCCAAAAAACACGGCTATTCAGCAGTCTTCTACATTCAGATTTTGGATCACAATTTGTCTGATATATGGAAGTCAGGACTAGTGTTCATGCAGGATAACGCTTCGATACATAGAGCTCGAAAATCGAAGCTTTGGTTTCAGGAAAATGGTATAGAAGTCATGGAGTGGCCTTCGTACAGCTTCGATTTGAATCCAATCGAAAATCTATGGGCTCTACTAAAGAAGGAGGTCTATAAAGTTTATTCGGATCTGGATTCGCTGAAGGGTAAAGGGGACGAAGCTGAAACCCAGTTGTTCCAGATTTTACAGATGGCCTGGGCGAATCTACGAGAGGAGGTAATTGAGGGACTAATATCCAGTATGCCCGACAGATGTGCAGCTGTAATAATAGCGAAGGGCTGGCATACCAAATATTGATCGGGGAATCATAAGTCATATACTACTAAATAACTAGCCCAAATATTGAAGTTCCCCAGCTGAATTTGATGGTTCAATGGTTGATGCAGGTGAGGGGTGTATTGGTTGGGGAGCGCGCGACCGTGACTTAATGCGGGGTACTGTACACTTGGAATTCCGCCTCTTGAACCAGCTTGAATGAGCCAATATTGAATCAGTTTGACTCAAGGTAATTAAAGTTCTTGGAATGGACTTAGGAGACTTCCTTCAGGGAACATGGTGTCAGGACGTCAACTACTTCATCTTCCAGATTCAAGCGACGCTTATGTATTTCCTCAATTGAATGGATGTCAAACTCGTCTTCGCGCTCTAGGAAACAATATCATGCCGGAGAAGATTTTTTACTGAATCACAGCCCTTGTGTGGAGCAAGCACACAATAGATCCCGTTGGTAGTAAAATTCAAGACAGTTGAAGAAGTCACATTCCGACAAAGGACAAAAGAACCCAGGCTTGAAACCTCTGCTCAGGCCATTCGCACAGCAAAGACAGCAAAAATTAGTGATCGCCAAAGTTGTAGAATAGTCACACTTTGAAGAGTCTTTGAGAGCCATAATTGTGTCGTCTGTTACTCTGCATTAGCACAAGCTTCAGCGGTTGAGTATCTGCACCAACAAATAAAATTCTGGCTATATCAGCTACGAAAAGAAAGATCCGAAAAGCAGAGGACTTTTCTTACCCACAGAATTCCCAATTCGCTCGTATTTTCTTTGCATGCTGGCACGGATCTACCTAAATTGCCCATATGCCACGCCGCCACCTTCAAGCGTGGCCGGTAGGTCGTGTCTAAATGCAATACGCGCGCAATGTTCGATATTACGAGCGTACATCCGCGGCCGTCCTAGTTGGGAACCTTTTGTGCAAGTCTTCCAGCTCAGTCCTTCCGTAGAACGATGTCGTCAGCGCTTCGCTGATCTTAATTGAGCTTTTTGTTTCAATCTGATGTTCGCTTTGAACGTTTGAGTTTCGCTTGGCTTGAGGTTCGTCGATCTCTTTATCTCGACTGCTATTGCGAACCTCTTATCTTCGTTCTCCTTTTTCATCCTTAGTTGGTATACATGGCCCGTAATTGGGGTGATTGCTAGAAATTTATCGTTATTCTGGTTCCCCTTGCTTTTCGCCCATTTAAAGGGTACAGGTTTCCCAATGTGTTGGGTGCGGCCTATTTCCATGATCTTCGCCTTTTCAGCTTCATATGCATTGTTGCCTTGTTGAAGTCCGATTCAAAAGCAGTTGCCTTCCCCGGAATTGATACATACTATCAGGACAATGTCTAACCCTTGGCCACCAGGGTCGAGCAGTGAGCAAACCTCCTGCCATGATCTCCCAACTCTTACAAGAGCATCGAGCATTGCAACCACGAAATCTGAGTCTTCGTCATTGGGTGCAAGGCAGCTGATGATTTCAGATTCAAGGTTGCTGCTCGCCGAGGAAGAGAGCGGTGTTCTTGTCGACAACCGTGTACCAGCCCAAGGCAACCTCGAATGCCCGTTCAACCTTCTTTTTTGTTTCAAGACCTTCTCTAACATGGAAGACTGAGTCGGACACAGCTTGACACACTTCAGTAACGTTGAGCCGCCAGATTATAATCACTGTTGCTTCTGCGATGCGCGGTTCAGCTCCTCCTCAGAGATTACCGGCTGAGCTAGACGAATGAAGCACGTCGCTTGTCATCACAGACTCGATGTTAAACTGGCTTATGCTCGACCAGACTTTGAGCTCTATACGTACCTGTGAAACAATCGGCTGATCACAAATGCTGAATATCGCGGTTTAAAAGGCAATAACGAGGATCGGTCGCGAGCGGCAAGGGCATATTCACCTCATCCTGAGTTTTCAGAAGAGTCGTCTAAAATATACACCGACACTAATTCGAATTCACGTACACGTCGTAATCGCGAACGAAAAGGTCGAGAAGCTTCTAGTGGCTGATGTAGTTAAAGCAATTACGGTAGCATTTTGTTTAACCTTGCTATACCCTCTGAAAAACGATCTTATGCAGCTCTTTCAGGCGTAAACTGATCGTCGGGTCGAGTTTCGGGTCGACATTTTGAATTCGACCCGATCCGAAATCGGGTTGCCCACATTTTCAACCCGATTCGAGTCGAATTGAGCATATTTCCAATTCAATCCGACGCGATCCGAGTAGAAATCAAATCAATTCAACTTAACTCATCAAGAACTTGAACTTGACATCAAGAGCATTAAGAATAGAAACATAAAACAATATGTTTGCTTGTTCTTTGCATTATCTTTTTGCATTACTCATTGCATCATTTATATATCATTGCATTAGCTTTTTGCATTATTCATTACATCATTTATATATTATCTTCAAGCTATTAATAACTATTGTTGTGAATACAAATTATTCTACAACATGTTTAGTTCATTAACATTTTTCAATCTGTTTGAGAAAGATGTTTCACATAATTCATCTTCAAGTAATCTTCATTCTCAAGAATTCATAAATTAAGTTCAATGATTTATGAATCTTTTACATCATTCTGAAAAAAAGAAGATTAATTGACAGATTTATATATATACAGCGTTTATGTATTATTAAAAGATTATATGATTATGACATGTTTTTACAACTAATTAATTGATTAAGTTATTTATTTATCTTATAATAATATTGTCTGATACTAATTGTATTGAACAAAATTTTCCAAAAAATAATTTAACATTTTAGTACTTTAAAAGTTAAAGTATTATTGATTTTAATTGCTTAAAACATGATCATTATCATTTAATGTAAAGGACTTAATCTTTCTATGTCTTTCGTTCGTATTGTTACTGCTACCTTGACGAACACGGGCAGACAGCGATCGTTCTTCGCTGTCGGGATTCGTTGGGGTACTACTGCGAGATGTGGTCCGTGAATAAGATTCCGACCTAGTAGTATAACTTCTTATCTTGACATTCTTTTCCAGGTGATAACTATGACTTTTCTCCAGGGCGCCCCCACTGGCGCCTTTGTCATCCGATCTTCTCCAGCCACGCCAGCCAGTCCACCAGAGCCATCCGCCTTGCTCTCTGGCCAATTGACGTTCTCGCTTCTTCAGCCCCTGCCGTAAGTGCGACCTTCTTTCATTCTCCTTCTCCCAATACTCGAGTCGATAAAGCTCCCAATTCTCACGAAACTCGGGGGAGAACGGTTTCGGCAATAGTAATAACTTGATGTAGTCGCCACCTGGAGAGAGATCCTCGAGATGTGACCCCTCATCAAAGTCCTCAGGTTCTGCCCCAGCACTAGAACCGCCCTGTCTGTAAATCGAAAGGTCTACGTATTCATACGAGGACCTTTGCGAAGGGAAAAGGGAAGAGTATGGGAATAAGGAAGACAGGTGTCCTAACGCCTCCTTCATCCAAGGTCCTTTGATGACGACTACCTTAGCGTTGACATTTCTTAAGCCTCGGTTTGCAACGCCAACCCATCGTCGAGGCCACCTGACTCCTCGATCCCACTGACCAGTGCCCCAAACTAAGATGGCGGTAACAGCCCCACCCATTAACGCTACTTTTTCAGCGATTTCGACCACCCAGTAGACTGATCCACCAACTCCGCTTCCATCCTCTCGGGGCCGCAGGAATAGAGCGTAAAGAAAACAGATAATCCAAACGGTGAGGAGAAGCAGAAAAAATGTATTTTGTCTTCTGCGAGCGCGTAGAGTTAAATATTGTGACCGGAGAGACGCTTCGAGAATGAGCAAATTTAAGTAAATCTGAGGTGGGGAAGAGGGGAGAATCGTAGTAGGATCAGATGGCTGAAGCGGGGTTGCGGATCCTGACTTTGCAGGCTCTGAAGATCTGGCAAGTACAGTAGGTACTGATGTACTTGGTGGCGGAGCCCCTTTGACGAGCCGATCAAGCCTCGAGCCGGACATTGCGAAACTGCTTAGCTATGGTAGGGTTTGAGACCAGATCCAGATAGTCACGTATTCTGCTGTTCTTTAAGGTAGGCGATAGTTGCTCTCGCTCATCTCCGCAGCTTAGGCGACTCGGTATGTATCTGGTTTGTATGAGTCCGCTTAAGGGTGCTCCATATGCATTTGCTTGTAGTGGGCATAGGCGAAACAAAGCCTGGAGCGATTGGCTTGAAGCAAAAGCGATCTTCTGTTTTCAAGACCACCTAAGGTAGTTTCCCCAGTATTTCTTACCTTACAACTTTCGCTAAAGGATCCTACCTTGAAAACTACTATGGTACGTAGAGGTTGTAGGCGCCTACACGCTTCCGCCCGGGGTTAAGCTTTCGCGGCAATTCCTGTAAACTCCATTCTACGTTTTAGGCAAACGCTGACGACACGGTCAGTTGCATTTGCCCGATGCCGATTACATACTTACGCTCTAATGAAGCACTAGATATCAACTGTGCGAACCCAAGAGCTTTGGACAGAAAATTTCATGGTTCAATAAAAAAACATTGGCGCCATTTCGGATTCCCTTACTCGCCGCTGGTCACACTTCAGCCTCAGATATCGGGCGAAGATTGTGCCAACATCGCCTTATAGTCGAGACACCGCCGGAGCAAAGCGCGTTCGTCCATAATAGCCGGGACTTTGATATCGCAAGAACGTCTCGGAAATACAGCTCCACAATGTCTGCTACGGCCGCGAATAACAGCGATGACGACTTCCAATCAAAAACGCAGCGAAGTCCCTTGGCTTCTCAAAGAGCCAGGCAAAGCGGAACACCCACAGAAGCCAACCGGAGAGGAAGGATTGGTGCCTATTTCACCCTTGGCTACAAAGAGGGATTCAGTCAATGGGTATGAGGGATTCCGTTCTGACTATATTCGCCGCATCACCATTAAATGTACATATAGTGGGCAAACATTCCAGCAGCCGTAGCCGAGCACAAAGTTTTGTCTTACATACCGTATCTTCAGCAGCCTCCAACCCACACCGAGACAGGATCCGCTCCACCATCAACATCTGCTTCTAAAGTTTCCGTTTCGGAGACTGGAAGCAATAAAGCACCATTGGTGACGACAAATTCGATGACTGATCCTTTTGGTCCTCGGCGGTGGCATTCGAACTTAGTGAAGCTCAGCGGCAAAAATCGTGCCCTCAATGAATTTTCGGTGGAACGCGTTGGAGAAGAGACGAATCAGAATCTGGTTATACTCCATGGATATGGTGCTGGACTTGGATTCTTCTATAAGAATTTCGAAGGCTTAAGTCAAGTCAAAGGCTGGAAGGTGTATGCACTCGATCTTCTCGGGATGGGCCGAAGTAGTAGGCCGCCGTTCCGAATACAAAGCAAAGACCGACAAGAGAGTATTACTGAGGCCGAGAATTGGTTCATCGATGCGCTAGAAGAATGGCGGGCTCAGAAGAAAATAGATCGATTCACCCTTCTTGGTCACAGTTTAGGTGGATACATGGCGGTTGCCTATGCTCTAAAGTACCCCGGTCGTCTAAATAAGTTGGTCCTCGCATCCCCGGTTGGCATTCCAGAAGATCCGTATGCCGTTAACGCAGAAATGCCTGAACCTTCAGGATCAACGCTCACCAACGAATTCTCTCAAGACCAGGAGGCCACGATGAACACCTCCAATCCCAAGATACCCGAAAATCTAAAGAATGGAGATAACAACAACTTCTGGAATGCAGGCCCACAAAACTCAAACCCAGGCGATAACACTCCGCCGACTGCTCCAAGAAAGCCACTTCCGAAATGGCTAACTTATCTATGGGACGCTAATATCTCTCCATTCAGCCTGGTCCGTTGGTCAGGACCTTTAGGTCCTCGATTTGTGTCAGGCTGGACTTCGCGGCGTTTCTCTCATCTTGAATCCAACGAAGCACAGGCTTTGCATAACTACGCATATTCCCTATTCAGACAACGAGGCAGCGGAGAATATGCGCTGGCGTATATTCTTGCCCCAGGGGCATTTGCTCGTAGCCCGCTAATCCGACGCATTCACGGTGTCGGTCGGCAGATCGTTGCACCAAACGGTACAACCACCCCAAGCGTCCAAACAGCCGAGCAAAGGCGAGAGAATGGTGTCCCGGTGGTTCTTATGTACGGTGAGAATGACTGGATGGACATCGCTGGAGGATACGCCGCGGAGCAGAAGATGGAAGAAGCAAAGGAGAAGGCCCTGCGAAAGGCTTCACACGAGGAAAAAAAGAACGACAATGGTTCTACTAAAGTGATGATAATCAAGAAAGCCGGTCACCATTTATATCTTGAGGGATGGGAAGAATTTAATGAAGTGATGCGAGGGGAGATGAAAGATGTTTCGAGACGGGAGAATCAGGCATAAGCTTTGTATTGGCGTATCTTACTCTCTTTTTTTCACTTTTTGTGCTAGCATTTCTGCTTCATGGCGTCTGTATCTTGGCTAGATCCTGGTATAAGATCATCCCAGGTGTTGTGGCATGAAGGCGATGAGCACTCAATCTTTCTGTTTCAATTAGACTCTAAATTACTTCTGGTTCAGCGTGGGCGGACCGGCCTTAGCTAGGTAGGCATAGAGGCCGACTGTAAGCAAAGCCTCCCTATTTCTGCCCACTCCACATATGGTGATCTTAAGCAAATAATGGAGTGCCGTCTAAAGGTCAGACATGAGACGACCTTTGAGAGCTCCTTGAATTGAATTTAATTGAAGCGCAGCCTTGCTACTGCAGTACTCGAGTGGTGACGATCCTGCTCTCAAGTGTGGGAAGCTCTTATTTGTATACTTCGTCCGGGACTGTCCAAAGAAAATGTGGATATAGAGGATGTCTTCGAGTGCAGCAAGGATCTACCAATGTTGGCAGTGTCCAACGCAGTGATAGACCTAGATAGCGGGCGGTCTACAAAATACTCCTTCGGGCTCGCATTCCCTGGAGCTTGACTGTTATTCGGTGTCCTCGCCCGGGACCGTGCTGGGGATCTGGTCACCGAAGGCACGGAGGATAGGCTACCGGATGTCAATGAGCGGCGGTGATGACGCTTGCGGTCATCGACGTTAGCTGGCAGCTCAAGCCGAGAATTCATTGATGTCCAGAGGACATCTTCATCGTCGTGACCTGGAAACCTCCACCCTCCTACTCCTTCGAAGTCGCGCCCTATCCCTCCACTACCATAGATACCCAGTCCACTGCTTTCAGGTACCTTCGGTGTGAGAGAGCCAGAATTGCCACTACCTACGCTGCTCCTTCGGCTCTTGCGGCGATGTTCTTTCTCACCTAAAGCAGGGGAGCTGGCCCTCAAAGGCGACTGCATGTTCCTCGACGTGGTCTGGCTTGCAAATTGATCATGTATAAGCACCACGCCTAGTTCAGCATAGACGACAAGGACACGGAATAAGAGGGTGGAAAAGGCGAATGTTGTAGTTAGAAAGGCAAATAATGCAAGTGGGACGGAGATGAGTAGTAGAAAGGGCGAGAAGAGGGTACACAGTAGATTGGGCATCTTGCGAAATGATTATCTTGCAGCGAACTCCAGGAATTTCTCATATCACATCAAACCACTTCCAGCCAAATCAGATGACATGTGAAAGAGGGTTTCTAGAGTAACCTTACGAGCGTAAACACGCTAACGTATTATCGTACCTTAGTAAAATATGTTTTCATAAATCTAATTTAAATTACATAACCTCAGTACAGTTGCCATCTTTTACTTCTTCTTCAAGCAAACTTTATTTGCTGGAGAAGGTGAAATGGCACCTGGTAATGACTTTCCTGAAGAAAGATTTCCATGGCACCTTGGAATTTATGATGCCCATTGCCATCCTACGGATACTGTATCATCCAGAAAAGAGATTCCTGGCATGAAAGCGAGGATCCTAACAGTTATGGCCACACGAGGTCAGGACCAACACTTGGTAGCCGAATTCGCAGATGAGCTTGGTTTGAGCCACAAGCTCAAGTGCGTAGATGTAGGGAGAGAAACTCCTCGGTGTCAACTCATACCTTCATTTGGCTGGCATCCTTGGTTTTCTCATCAGCTCCACGATGATAGGATCGTTGATAGAGGACACAGCCTTGAGGGGGCAGAGAAGGTAAACCATTATAAAAGTGTCATTACCCCTGCGCCAAAAGATCACGATTTCATTCTGTCTCTCCCTGATCCTCGTCCTTTGTCCGACTATCTCTCCCAAACTCGGGAATACCTTACCCGATATCCTTATGGCGCTGTGGGCGAGATAGGACTGGATCGGGCCTTTCGCATCCCTGAGAATTGGCTGCCAGGTGATCCGAGTGCTATCATACCAGGTTTGACATCGGGAGGGCGCGAGGGTAGAAAGTTATCGCCTTATCGAGTCAGCATTGAACACCAACAAGTGATCCTGACAGCGCAACTTAACCTTGCAGGAGAGATGCAAAGGCCCGTATCGATTCATGGTGTTTCAGCACATGGTGTATTATATGAAACACTGCGCTCAACATGGCAAGGCTATGAGAAGAAAATATTGAGTAAACGAGCTCGGAAAAGAAGGGCTAGCGCTGTCGCCGCCTACAAGGACGAGGACAAAGATGATGCTGAGATACAGAATGAGCAACCATGTGGCCGTACGCCCAAGCCGTTTCCGCCTCGAGTCTGTTTGCATTCATACTCTGGACCTCCGGACACTCTGAAACAGTACCTCCATCCATCCGTACCTGCTACAATCTTCTTCTCCTTTTCCAAAGTTATAAATTTCTCGACTTCATCAACGAAGGCCGTTGATGTCATCAAAGCGGTGCCAAGTGACAGATTGCTGATTGAAAGCGACCTTCACTGCGCCGGAGCACACATGGATGATCTGCTGGAAGAGATTGCACGATCCGTGTGCCAAATCAAGGGGTGGTCGTTGGAAGAGGGTGTCAAACTCCTTGCCTCGAACTGGCTTCATTTCATCTTCGGAGAGGAGAGGTAGTATTACGACTACTGCTGTGTAAGCTACTAGCAATACTGAGGTCGATTAGACTGCCGGGGAGTGTTCTATATTTTCCCGAAACCAGCTCTGGGTGTCGCATTGCACACACAAAGTGAATAAAACCTGATGAGAGTGTTATGGCACGAAGTTTTATGACTGATAATTCACCGCAAGCTTTAAAGCCTTGACACTGACAGTCGTCTTGAAATAACAATCAGAATTTGACTCAAGTTGTCCTCCTGTACCCTACCTTCGACTCCAATTTTATATGGTTGCAACTGTTATATTGCAGAGGTCAACGGCTGATTGCTTTCCTTCGGATGACTTCAAGTGCTAAATCAATCTTGTGGCGATACAAGTTCGTAAGATAGTATTACGATTTTTGTATATCTTTCGACAAAATTGTAGGCTACCAAAGGAGCTCTCATTTCCAGATATATCTAACGACCGTTATTTATAGCCCAAATTCTCCTCAATAGTGGAAGCTGTACTTGATGTACACGTGGTGATTGAAAGGAGCTTCCCCCGCGAGCATCTGGTTCCTACGAACAAGATCATAGAACTATGCCGAACACAAGCGTGACATGGTCTATGCGATCTAATGTTTCACCATCTGAGGACCGTCTGCAAGGCTCCCTAACTGGAATCTTTGTTGCGCGTCCTGTTCAACGTTCAGAGGCAAACCCAATCGGACGAAAAACCGTAACAGCCGACGCAAGTGCGACTTCATCGTCCGTGGATTATGATAAGCGTTTATACGCGCCCAAAATCACGAGAGGCGTGCCTTCTGCTCCAGAGACATTACCGAAGGGTCTCCAACAATATGATATAATCAAACACTATCCGAACCACCTACACGGAGAACTATTACTGAACATATCGACGTTCTGGCAGCCGAAAGAGATTAGCAAGTTGAGCGGAATCAAAGCAAACACGCTTGTCAAGAGGATTCGAGCAGCCAAAGTGAAATACCGTGGGGAGATCGTGATGAAGAAAAAGGAAAGGAGGGAAACTTCAAAGTTAGATCGGACTCGACAAATAGATGAGAATAGAAATGTGGTTACGGATGGCCAAGGAACACTTTCGTCATCCTTTGTCTGCGGCCAACAACCCTTGCCTATTTATCCTACCTCCGAAGCCAGCAGCAAATTTCTTATGGAGCAGACGAATCACCGGGAGGATTTGATAAAAGAGCAGAAAGAGGCAGAGGCGAGAGGACACCAGAGACTCAAGGGAAGAAATGGTCAGTGGTATTTCAGGTACGTCAAGGGTATAGTATGACGGGGATGCTGGGGTAGAAGCCGAGGGGGCTCGACAGGATAGGTGTGATCTGAATCAACGGCTTTGCACTTGACATATATCTACACCATGACCATACCCAATCGGTCGCATGTGGCATTGATCTCGATCAGTAGATGACCCACTAGCATGAAGCAATGGTAAAAGCTATCTCAACCAGAAGCGGCCGTTCATCATGTTTGTGAATCTTACGAGTAGCGCCGATGAACCCTGTAATGTTTCTAACTCTAAGTTAACTACCTTACTTTACGGTCCCTTTTTCCCCAACTACCCACGATTCAGCAATGTCTTCTGCAACATCTTAATGGACGATTTCGGCAATCCTACTGATTAATCATGTAAAAGTTGCTGTAGGATACGACATCTGTTGCTGATGAATCTCGTCCGTCACTTTGTCTTTCAAGCCGCCTCCCCCCAGCGGCGTAACGTTGAAACCAAATTTGCTCTACATCTACCCTTCCATGAACCGCAATATTATTGCTGCACTGGCCCTCGTATCTCATGGGTTCTTCTTGTTGTCTCTTTTAGCCTTTTAAGAACAATTACTTCATGGATTAGACTTGTCATCCTTATGTTTGCTAAGGTAATATGACTCGTACGACCTGGAGACACTTCATTTCGAGTTGTCTAACACATACATTTATAGATGGCTTAGTGGTTGGGAAACTTCCCAGAATAGGATGAATAGTTTCCTCGTAGGATAAGATGAAGGTTTTTGCCTTGGATGACGAACGATTTCTATGAAAGGGAATGCCTAAAAAAAGTAGTACATATTTAGCTTGTTGATTCGTCCGAGAGACGGTCATCAAGATTATGTTAAGGCTATATTAGAGGCTGAATACGGCTTGTGGCCTTTTCCACTGTCAACACCACCAAGATTCACGGATACCACAACCATGATTGCTCGCTGCTGAACCACCTTCCTTCGTTTATTGCTTCCTTAGGGCTTATCGTAATAGAGAATAGTAATCATAAGTCTCCTTATCCTCTTCTGTCCTCCGCTGCCCTCGGTATTGCTCGTTGTTGTTCAAATCCAATCGAAAATAAAATAGAGATATCTGTACTTATACCATTCCTGTGGGTCGAGCTGGTGCTCGCTCGCTTTGAAGCGTAATCTGATGTCCGTGCTATAGGCTAGACCTCCGGAAGCATCAATGATGGCTTCGGAAGCAACGATGGCGCCCCCGCAAGGATCGATGTCGCCTCAACATGAAGCAAGCTGGATTGCTGCGGAGATTGCTAGGCTGTCTACAAAGCTTCAACTCGTTGTCCAGCCTAACACTGATTTACGTACGTCATCAGCCCCTCTCTATAGCAATGTAAGTCTGTTAAAGTCCACTTGTATGACATTCAGCTTATTTAATCTCTACCGGTGCTATTTTTCCAGCAACGACAACACCCCTTTCGACACCTTTGTGGTCGATCCAAGCTTTAGGTACATGCATCTAGACGGTACGCGCATCTTGCATGATCCAATATGCAATTTGCATAGTGATGTATCTATCTGATGGTGCTTCTGATATATACATTCAAGGATCTGGCTTACCCCTTCTCATCCTGCCTGCAGGAAACCGTCAGCACATTTCCGCTCCACCCGGCTCATCGCAAAAGTCCCAGAACATTGTGGATTTTTCTGGTCAAGCCTCTAAGATGAAATGCACGCGATCCGCCACTCTTAGTGTAGTTCCTCGCAGTAATTCAGCTAGCTGAAAATGACCCGGAAATATCGAAATCAAGCGTCTCCACCTCGAGGAGAAAATGGACTGGGCCGAAATCGCCGAGTGCCTTAACAAGCAGCGTATCGCCGAAGGCAAACTCCCGAACTTAACTGGCAACGCTGTTTATGGCCGCTTCAATCGTAATGCCAGACGCATCGCTGCAGTAAATGGCGAGGTTTGGGAGTCCGATTATAAAAACGAACAGCGTCCGAAGAAAAAGCTCAAGGCTAAGGCAACTAATGGTGAGCCAAGCAACGCCATGGCACCAGTAACAGTTACTGGCTTCGATCCAACCGAAGATATCTTGCTCGCAGAGACGTATGACGAGATCAAGCGGGAAATTTGGGTGCTTGTTAGTCAGCGCATTGCTCGTAAGGGAGGAAAGGTCCATGGGCCGGAGATGTGTGCTCGTCGCTATCTTGCACTTTAATCTGGAAGTCGTTCGTCTTGTGGGTTCCGGCTACGCAATTCCGTTTAGATTGGTACAACAGGGCCTAGCGGAGCTGGGATTGCTATGAGAGCTTTCAGAGAGGACGCTTGTGGGAAGGACCGTTGATTGCAGGGATACTGTAAATGTGACTGTTTTCATACTCTTTCCAACTACTATTGGGGAGGAACCATTAGATGCCGCGACTCCGCATTCGTAAGACGGGGCAGCTTTTCATTGATGTAGGTCATTCCTCGTCGTACTGTGGTGAGTCTCACGGAGCACACATAATAATGGCACTAGCAAGGCAGCAATGGTTCAATTTAGTCTCATTTGTCATAAGCTCTACAATGACTATTCGACTTATTGATGGACCGATGGACCGTCTAGAGTCCTTTGATCAAATTCCCTTGAGTAGCAGGTCAGCATTCGAGGTTGTTTCGGCATTTGCAGACAGGTACCATGAATCCCATTCATCCTAGACCACTGCAAGTGATCAAAACCCCCTCATCAAGTCTTCAAGGGTGATAGGTTTCCTCACTGCATTTGAGAATCCCTCGTGAAAGCTCATCCACACCTTATGCTCACCATCAACAGACTTGTGTTTCTCACTGTTGCTCGGATCTAGCGACTCAGGTTGAACATCATTGACGACCCTACCGAAAAAGTCACGGCGCGTTGCTATGATCTTCACCTTCTTGCCTTCAACTGCCGCAACTGCGCTCTTGTTGATAGCGCTGCTAGATTTATCGCTCTGACCAGGGTTACTGCCAGCTCTAGATCTTGATTGGGCTGCATCTACACTTTGGCGGATGAGATATTTCTGATACTCTTGGTTAAGCGCTTGACGAATAGCGTATCCTGCTGGAGTTGTGGCCTTTCCGCCGCGGGATGCAGTCTCAAAAGTTGCCAATCCATCCATTGCTCTGTCAGTATTTGTCAGTGACTCTTCCTTTATTCGCTGTCAATGGCAAACTCACGGCTCCATGCGGTATATGAACGTGCTGACGCCATTGAGACCAGTCTCGACCCTTCCACGCTCAAAGGTCACGCCGACGCCGCACATGACGCCAACAGCTCTCTCTATCATTTCTCGCTCTCCTTCCTTTCGTACACTGACTACACCACTCTGCTCGCCACTGCCACCAACAATAACCGGCTTTACGTTGGGTGTTAGTATTGTGTTGAGATAGGGCACGAGTCCGGAGGCAATGTCCTCGGGGGACCTGAAAGAGCGCAGCAAGGGGATACTAAGTGATGAATGCAAGCCCAGCAGAATTGCTTTATTCTGCTTCTGAGCCTCAAAAGCCATATAGTCTGCTCGTCGACCGGAGAAAGGAACGAGGTCTTCTTCATTATCATCACCCCAACCTTTCTGATCATTCCCCCACGAGTGCTTGTTGGGAGAAGCAAACAAGTGATGGAAGCTTAGGATGGGCTGAGGTAGGTATGAACTTAGCTCCCATTCTTGCTCAGAGTACACCTTTGATGATAAGCAATCATAGAAATGCAGCCAATCGTAGGCGGCGTTGGGCTTCGACAAAAATGAATCGTCCTGAAATGGCTGAGAGGAATAAGCAGCAAAGCAATCAGTCATGATACGATCGGTATCGCCGCTCGTATCGATAATGTCCCGCAGTCGAACCATGGCATGTCTTTTGCCTAACTCGGCTACACCCAAAGACTTCCCACTTGCCATCTGGAAGAGATTTTCAGTTGCTGGACTGATGGGTTTTGGGAAGCCGGCACCATCCACAAAAACCCTCTCAACTACCTCTTTGGCACCTCCGCGTCCCAAACCACGCGCAGCACCGCCGCCATGCGACAAATTATCCAGCATGTTCTGCTCTACCCAATGTTTGGTCAGTCGAGCTTGCTTCGAAGAGGAAGAAATTGCATTTGCGCGTAGTTTTGCCGCCACCCATTCGCCAATTACCAAGACCCCTCGAATGTCGCCTTCCCCAGTGTTGCTGGAGTTGGGTCGACTTTCTCTTTTGTTGCTAATGCCCCAGGCGGCTTCGCAAAGCCGTCGCACCCCATCGCTATCGCATGCCACACCCTCCTTTTCAAAGACTGTCTTCAATCGAGTTGCGACCTTGTCCAAGGGTGGTCTACGGATCTGGATTATTTCTGCCATGACTGACGAGCGCAATGGCCTCAACGATGGGTGATAAACATCGTTACAGATGAGTATTATTGGCCGTAGCAGTCGAAATCGATCCCCTTTCTTGGAACTCTTTATACGAGCAACGTTGCTAGAAGTGGATTTAAGAGCAGTCGAGTTCCTCTGATCAAGCATCGCTAAGTCGATGAGAGCCTTAATAAACCCCCCCTCACCACTACCACCACTGCCACTCACAACCCCATCAACCTCGTCCACGACTACACATACTGGCCTCCCAGCTTTCCGCACGGTACCGCTTGCATCCTTTGTATTGACACCCTTTACATTCTCTGTGCCGACTATGTCTCTTATTCTTCCCTTGACAACGTCCTTGCTCCTTTCATCACTGGCATTGATCTCGACTACTTCGTAGCCTGCTTGTCTCGCACAGACATGCGCTAGAGTCGTCTTACCCAGACCCGGTGGTCCCGTGAGAAGGAGGATTTTCCGATGTGGACGATCTTCCACGGCTCCGTCCTGGTACTTGCTCTTCGGCTTCGGCCTACTTGTGCCTGGGAACACAATGGGATCCCAACCTTTGATCCATCGAAGTACATCGCGATGTGTACGTTCGTCACCCACGAGGTCCGTGAATTTTCTGGCCCTGTATTTCTCTGTCCACATCATTGTTCTACCCTTCCGATTGGTCTTGCCAACAGTCGGTTCTTCGATCGAAGGTTGAAGAGCCCTAGTATCACGTTTATGAGTACTCAATATTAGCTTGGTCCCCTCGGTAGTCTGGTGAAGCAGATCATGGATGTCAACACCATAAAAACTCTTAGTCGCTCTGCCTGGTGCGGTACTGGACCGATCAGCAATCAGTTGCTCGTACGAAATTGAAGGCTGGGACATCTTTTGTCCAACACTAAAGGCTCTTCCTGAAGATGTCCGAGCCTGCAACAATCCGGTGCTATGGGTCTTCCGTGGGTCACACTCCACTTGGAGAGCGGGTAAATCAGGGCTTGGCAGTCTCGGAGTCTTTCCAACAACGCTCTGAAAGACCGCAAGCATGCTACTGTCCCCGACAGTATTGCTGTCTTCATCGTCATCGAAAAAAGGCCCTGTTTGGATATAAGCTAGCCTAGGCTGGAATTTCGCCGGAAACTGTTTATCATTGGGTGGAGCATCAACGTTTCGCTGAGCCTCCTTTGCACATATAGACTGAACATTTGCGGAGCCTAGTAACCTCTTCTTAGATGGCTGAGCTTGGTCATCGAGCCTATTCCTCTTCCGATTTTCAGGTATGGCCGGCGGGGAAGAACTTGGCGGATACGACATAGGTGAGGAAATGAAGGGCATTTTGGGGCCAGTGGGTGGAGACGATGGGCAAGACCTTTTAGTTGTGGAATCTTGGGTTGGAGCACCGAAGCGTGAGGCCCTGCATTGCTTTAGACACGGGCTCTCTTAGCACAATCAGCTTGGACATATGACGAAGCAGGAAGAATTCGGCGATCCTGGGCTTCAATATGAGCACTGACCTAAATAATAATCATCATCACTTCGAAAGACATCCGGCAGCCTCCAAGCTCGGTGTTGTATCACAATCCGGTTCTTGGTCTTCTGTACGATGGCCTCTGCAGCTTGAATATTTAGAGCTTCTAAGTCGTCAGAATAATCGCAAGCCGAAATTTGGTTCTCGCATTCCTCTCCTCCTTCTGAATGCAAGTGTAATGCTGGATCAAAGGGCGAGGACAACAATGGTGATGAGATTGACATTGGAGATGGCTCTCGTCAAGTGCAACATGTCAAGACGCGTTTTGGAGGGACGCGACCAAGCGAACTATCCGCGGATTTAAACTACTCGGTACCCCTGCATTCATGTCATACAGTACCGTGGGGACGCTTGGCTTAGACGGCTCGCTTCGAAAGCCGGATATCTTTTGCTAGATGCCACAACGCCAACCCCTTACTTGCTTGCGCACTCCCCACTGTGAAATGCGTAAAGGCATGCGACCTAGCCACTTGAAGTCAATCTCTGATCACACGTCCTTTGATGGGTCATTATTCGTCTGAATCTTTGCGCATCCACTATTGCGACTTTGCCTACGAGAACAAGGGCCCGTTTCGCATGGCTACTGCGAACATTGGTGACGCTATAGCTAAGACGTTCGCAGAGTAAGAAAACCTCCATACCTTCCGGCCATGCCATCTGCTTGTTCACCCGCTAAAGCGTATGCGCCCCAGGCTCCTGTCTGGATCGCTCATGGACATCTATGTCGGCAAGTCCAAGCGTCACTGGTCTCTGCATTCCAATCTTTTGTGCCATCATTCGAGCTACTTCGAAGACCACCTCGCGGAAGAGAATAAGAAGGAAGGAGCTGGCAAGCTCGAGCTTCTAGACGACGATCCAAAAGCGTTCGAGTTACTCGTGAAATGGCTGTACCAGGGTAAGATAGATGATGTTAGTGACATGCCGATGGAGAAGAAGTGGGATTATGCGGATGCTTGCCAGAAGTTGTACATCTTGTGTGATAAGATCAAGCTGCCTCAGCTCAAGAATTCCGCGATCGATCAATTCAGGAAAGGCTGCTTCGAAGCTGGATTAGTTCCTGGCCCAGAGGAGATCCAGCCAGTCTACGCTAATACGCCACCTTCTTCGCCGTTTCGGAGACTTGTAAGTAAAATTGCGGCGCGACAGATCATGGACCCCGAGAGCGAGAGTGATGCAGAAATGTACAGATCATGCTTCGAAGCAAATTCAGATTTTGCTGTTGATGTCGTAAATGCCATCAGGGAAGGTGCAGGAACAAAGCTTTTCCAAGATCCTACCGAGGAAGGCGGATGTGCTTATCACGATCATGAAAATGGCCAGCTGTGCGATGCTCGGTGATCCCCGCTGGTATGGCATCTTTGGCTGGAATACTCTCTAATGGCTATTAAGACAACCAATTATATGGGAAGTCACACCCAAAGGATTCAACCTCCGAAGACCGTACCTCATCAAATTTCGCTTCAAGGACAGGCCAGCCACATAAGGCTTTTGAGTTGGGAGGGGCACTAGTGACCCCAGACACATTGGATCAAGGAAATCAGCCAATGTTCACGGGGTAGATTGAAGCACTATGCAGCGTAAGCACAGATACCGCAGGAGAATTCGTACATAGGTGCCAGTCGGGTTGGACGGACGGTTTTTCACATCACCTGTACAAAATCACAATGGGCCATCTCGTTCAAGTGCTGTGCCTTCCGAGGGTCTCCAAAATTTTCGAGGCATGAATTGAAAAGCTGGATATGAGTGAAGAGGAACCCCGTCAGAGAGCTTTGAATCCAGATAGGAACCGACGTGTAATTATGGTGCGCCATGATCTTATCTGTTACAGCAAGCTTGGTTTCTTTGGCCGCAGCTCTCTTGGATATGGAAGGTCTGGAATGTTTTGGGAAAACAGTGAAGCAGGAACAAAAGCTTGAGACAACCCCAGTGATGATATTTTCTCACGACTACTTTAAGATCGACAAGTTGTCGCTTACCTCGGGGAGACGTTTGTTGTGGGTCTAGAGATGGTGAAGCCCTGGTCTGCGACTTTAGGGGTGTGGTTATATGGTGGAAACATTCTGATTGGTATGCCAAGCAAACGAAGGGAATGGTTGGGTCTTTGACATAGAAATTTAGCCTTTTAAGACACCAACTTTGTACTACAGACGTCAGGTTGCTTCAGAGCTTGGATCTTGCAGACCCCGATCTCTGTGATTGCATTGATAAGATAGAACAAACATTTCATCTGTGTCTTTGCGCAGAGCACTCCCTATTGGGTCGCCACTCGAAACTCCCGTCCCGCTAAAATCTCCGCTGCTAGGTTAGCCACCAAAAGCAATGATCGATAACGTCCCACTCCGACAGGCCGTACACGCGCCTATAGATCAAAGGTCCAAAGCGGACAGGATCCCCAGAGTCAAGCAGATATTCGGACAACTTACCAACTCCCGAGATCTCAGCATGAGCCTTCCGAAACCAATCGAATCCACCAGAGGCCCACCGTCCGGCGAGACACTCTTCATACGTTTCGTCTTGCTCCAGCATCCTGGGGTAAGGGAAGGAATGACATAGAACTGTACTATACGAAGTTCATGAGCATTAGCGATGGATGGCTTTGAATCACCACCCAGCAGTGCCGGCACTGCAAACGGCGCAACATTAGCAACGCCGCATTCCACGCTCGATAAGGTCGACAGTCCGGCCGAACTGGCATCTATACAGGTCAAACAGTTATGGAAATTCCGTATGAGGCCTGAGCTCGATGATCTTGGAAAGGATTGGTGGTTTGCCTCTACCGCAATACCACTCTTGGCTGCGACGTCGGGTCCTCTTGCCAATGTTATGTCCATTGCTGCCCTCATTACTTCGTGGAGAAATAACTACGATCCGGCCTATCCTGGGCAAGATTCACGTTCTGTTGGCTTTCCTGATCCTCATTGGTGCATCGCTCTCAACGCAGCTTCTCTGGTGTGCGGCTTTGTTGGCAATATATTTCTACTCTTCAATTTCACCAGACGAATACGCTATATCGTTGCTCTGCCTATGACAATTGTACTCTGGTATCTTGCTACGGGCATAGTAAGTGGCTTTCCGTGTCAAACTAGCCATCATTATCTTTATTCGATATCTCTTGCTAGTCCGTTAGTAGTATTGCACATTTTCCTATTGTTCTTTGGTCGATCAGAAACGGCTCCTATTTCTTCAAGTTGTCGAATAAGTTAAAACACTCTTTCCTTCCCTATGGAATATCATTCAACTTCGCCCTACTTCGAAGGAAACCTGTGTTATCAGCTAGGTCGCAGGTCACAGTGTGAATACGGAGTCTCTCCGCCTACATCTAGCCAACCTATCTCTCAATAGCAATATAGATTATCTTGCGAGCATTGCTAACAATCTTCCTTCACATACCTTTACAAGAACATTCAACTGACAGAAACTCCCTGTCAGCTTATTGCTATCATAATATCGGTCAATGAATTCGTCCCTCCTGTCCGGCCCCAGCAGACGTACTCACAGGGCTTTTGGCATGCGATCATAGCTGCATCGCTCTACCTCGTGTCCTCTATGCTGCTTATGGTCAACATGCTCGGATACTTTCTTGGTCATTATCCTCAACATTTTGAGCTCTCAGAAGAGCAAAGAAACTTGATTCTGCAAACGATGATGTTCTTCATCTGGCTTGCAGGCGGAGGGGGGGTCTTTGCAAGGGTATCGGGTTGGACATTCGTTGATGCGTTATATTTCTGCGATGTTACAATACTCACTGTTGGTTTCGGTGATCTTCATCCCGTCAATGATCTTGGAAGAGGACTGGTGTTCCCATATTCGGTGGGTGGAATTGTAATTCTTGGTTTGATGGTCAGCAGCATCCGCCAGTTCGCGAAGGAGTTGAGTAGGGATAATGTCGTAAGGTCGCATGTTGAACGGCGAAGGGTCCGGACAATGGAACGGTCCGTCACCAGTTCATTTGAACTTGCGGAACGCCAGAAATCCTTGAACAAGGCTATCATACGGGGGAGCCGACCGATTATATCAGAACCTTTTGGTCCAAAAGCTCGCTCCGTTACCTTCGAGCCTAAGGAAGTGGAACGCTCTGGATCCCAACGTCGGCTTACTTCGGAATCCAGAAGCAACACCTTCTCGTCGAGGCTCCGGCGTGTTGGGTCCTCGAACCCAAAATTAGTTCTGATGAGAGAGGAAAAAGATCGCTTCGACGCCATGAGAGATATTCAACGAAGCACCATCAGTTTCAAGCGATACTATGCGCTGGCTATGTCTGTCATTGCTTTCGGCTTGCTCTGGTGTGTAGGAGCGGTCGGCTTTTGGCAAGCTGAACAAAAAACTCAAGGGCTGACCTACTTCGAGGCCCTTTATTTCTGCTACGTCTCCCTACTTACCATCGGCTATGGAGACCTGAGTCCAACTAGTAATGCCGGCAAACCCTTCTTCATCGTTTGGTCCCTCCTAGCCGTACCAACAATGACGATCTTGATCTCAGACATGGGAGACACCGTCATCGCCAGCTTCAAGCGCGGCACCTTCACTATAGCCGATTGGACCGTCCTGCCTAAAGCGGGCCTCCGGCGCGCCTTCCTTGAAAAACACCCATGGTTTTTGGAGTGGCTCCAAAACAGAGCCACCAAAGCTGCCGCTACAAGACGAGTGGCCGAAGGCTTTCCCACCGGTCCCGTGGACGAAGGCGTAGCCAATTACACTCCCCCAACCCTGGAAGATGTCGCCGGACTTAACAAGCTCGACGAGCACGCCATCGCCCGCAAACTTGCTCTCGCTATTCGTGAAGTTGCCAATGATCTCCGCGCCTCTCCACCCCGCAAGTATACCTACGAGGAATGGGCGGAGTTCACACATCTGATACGATTTAGCCGCATGCAAAAGAGTGAGCTGGAAGAGGAGGAGGAGGAGCTGGGGCTGATAGAGTGGGATTGGATCGGGGAGGATAGTCCGATGTTGGCGCACGGGAGCGAGAGCGAATGGGTGCTTGATCGTCTTTGCGAGAGTCTAGATCGATATATGAAGAAGCAGATTCCACAGCATATGAAGAAGAGGAGAAAGAATTCGAGTATGTCGGAGGCAAAACCGAAATCGAATTAAACATAAGGAGCGGTGTTCCTGCTGCAAGAGTATGAGTATGAGCGTCTCATTGGATGCCATTGGGTTCTCAAAGTTGAGTTTATTCATTGTACTTATCAGTGTTGAATCTTCCAACATTTGGCTGAAATATATTCACAAGGCATATAGTAGTAGATATACCTCTCGGGTCTTGAATATGTGGTTTTAAGACAACCAAGTCCTGGCAGGCTGGACGTCATGACACTGCGGTGATGTGTCGAGTTGACTACTTCAGGACTTGGCTGATGGGGCGTCCCTGCCGTTCTCTTGACCAGTCTTACTCCCTCAAACATTGATCTGAGGGCTTCAAGCTTCAGAGACCACATCTCTACAGTCGTCGGATAGCTCCCTTCTTCTGCAGTCGGTGGTACGTTCTACAGCAAGCATCATACCCTTTGTCTTTATCTACCAGCGCAGGTATTAGCACTTTCGCGTCTTCTTGAACCTCGCTCTGTTTCTTCAACCTTGCCATTGTGTACGATCCTTCTATCAGCGCGATACAAATCCCTCTCATCCAGATAACTGGTCATTGCTTGGATTTAGCAGAAGTGCCTCCTTTGCCAATGCATTATATTGTGTACCGGTCACACGAGGACTAGTGAGATACTAAGCTAGAGGATTGTAGGAATGATAACTGAATGAGACTCCCTCGTTTGAAATATGCGACAAGTAATTTTCTAAAGTAGCTCTACTCAACGCAGCAGTTGTTTTGTTGGATGGGTCTACTGCGTATTATTCATCAACATCGATGTCCTTTAGGCCGTAAACCTATCATCATCTATCCAAACATTAAAGCAAGAGCAAATCGATACAGAGTCAATGATCCCCACCCCATAACTTAGATATATTTGCTCAATTCTGCCACCCTCGTTACAGCAACGCCATCCAAATCGGTGCTCAACTGCAGAATCCCAATCATCGGAAGGACATCCGTCTTTGCTAGCACGTACATCGGATCCATTGATGAAGTTTTGGGTCTGGCTTTTATAACTTTGGCTACGATACGCTTTATTGTAGAAGAGCATTAGCTTTGGAGGTCCGAAGGTGTGATGTTTGCCTTTCTCCGACGATTTGACGCCTGGTTCCAAGTATGGCCGCTCCTTTGCCGGACCAGAGAAATGACTAGGCGAGTGGGGGAGCGGGGAGCGGGGAGCCTTACCGTTTCAATGAAAGCCCTATGCTGAGCGTGATACCATATCCTCGCCTCCTCCTCAAGCAGCTTACGCAGCAAGAAATAGGCATTAACGGCCGTATGCGCCGCTTCCAACATGCCCTTCACATCCACAGATACCTCCTCGTTTTGGTCCGCATAGATAAGCATCAAGCAAAGAAAGTAGTTGCTATTCAGGACAACGTTTGCCTTGTCAGTCTCCGGCTACGGCGCACGAGGTCACAGACCGAGGCTTCTGAAAGCTTTGGAATGGGAGGGGAAGAGAAGTGTAAAGACGATTAAACGACGAGACGAGTTCGCTGCGTTCGAACAACGAGGCGCATTTAAATAGGGCGCTAAGGGAGCGCGGCCTGGATATATTGCTTTGTACGGTGCTGGCAACGATCTACATGCTACAAATGTAAGAAATGTCCGTACCGCCCGAAAAGGCTATGGTGTCACCCTCCTCAGCCAAGTCTTCGATTCTCACACCGTACTGATAGGCGGTGGGAGGAAGCTCAAGAATGGCTGTGAAGAACGTGTCTTGCATGAAGACTGCCTGCCAGGATTTTCTCCGCTGCTGCATCTCAAAGGCACCAGCGTCTGGGACAACTTTCGATGGGTTGCGGTTGAGGCCTAAAGCGTAGGTTTGGCGGACGATAATACCTGAGAATGCCCAGGCGTCGGAAGGGTGGTCGTCATTCATGAGGAAGTAATTTATGAGGAGCATGGTTTGAATGGCTCGTAGTGAAGGGGCGCTGACATAGCAGGTTATTTGGAGAGCTTGACGGGATGCTGACACCAAGTAATTTCAATAAGCCAGTACAATATGTACCGAAATTGAAAAGGCTTACCCCAAAATTCGGCCTGTTGCTCCTTCTCGTCAACGACGGTATTACCGCAGAAGTTGCGTACCCATAGCGAGGATCACGAACATTAGAGCGATGAGTGATCTATCTACGTTATTCCTTCCTTCAAGGCTCAAAGACCAAAACTCATCGTACTAACGATGAACCATTTCGTGGTGAATCATGGGATAGACAGGGTCGATAGCGTCGAAATTCTTGTCAATGAGACTGAGAAGGCTTTAGTACGTCTTCAATGTGACGATACGGTCCAATAGTCTTCCATCATTGGTGATTGCGGGAATGCTTGGGGATAGCATGGAAGGTATGATTGTTGTGGCACTATCCGAAATCCCAGAATGCCGTAACGAATAGCGGCTGAGATTAAGAGAGTCTTAAATGTCAGCCTGCTCCTTGTTCGGGAGAACTACAATAACTCCGGCAATTCCGCCTTTTTGAGTCCACCAATTCCTGACACATTCTCAGTAGAGAAAACGACCAAGTAAACTAAAGGGGAGATTCCCGAAAGGGTATTCCGCTTTGAATACGTTGGAAGCGCTGGGATGAGAGAATGGGATATTGGAGAGCAGTGTGTCGGTAGACGCATTTGATGCCAGGGACGAACTTCGTATAATTGGTCTACTGCTATCTTGCTTCTATTCATCGTCAGTAGTAACTCAGAGTGAGAGTAAGCACACGTCTATAAAAGACAGGGTATGAGCCGGAGCTACTGCAGTGCTCGGTTTAGGTTTCGTCATGGAGCTTTCAATGCCGCGAGGTCGATGCCTCTCCCTGCTTTGGGTCAGCGATCATCCACGGGACGGATGCAAGGTCTGACTTTATCATGTAGCATGATCTGAGTAGCAACATCTTGATCTTCGTCTTCCACACGCTAGACAGCTAAGAGAAGCATAAGAAAAGGTAGCCACACAATGGCTGTAGGGCTCAGTTGACCTACGTTGGTCCTGCGCGGTCACACTGTGCTCTTGAGTCAGTACAACTGTCTAGCCTTGTACAACAGCCCTCACTTTGGTCTTCTTCTGGGTACACAGTAAGCAGCTCAAGCTGGGCTTGTTGCATCGTCTCGAACGTCTGGCCGAACATTCAGAAGTGGCGCTATCTGCACGAGACGGAGCGGTCTCAACAGATAAGGGCTCACTAGTACAGCGTGCTCCCAAACAAGTAATAGGAGGTTGACACGCTCTTGCTTTTGTGTTTATTTCGGGACATTGGTTCGGCTGTATCATTTTCGCGTAGGGTAGTAGTGGCTTGCCAATTCCATTGTTGCGTCCTCTGGCCGTTAACGGTGGAAAAAAAGAATTAAAGCATAGAGTGTGGGGTAAGCTATCTCGAGCGTCGCCTCGGACACACATGGACGGGGGAGATAAGGTCGGGTGACGTGTCGAGAGAAACAGACACACGTCATTGCTAGTGTTGTACGATGTGAGATATCCGATTAAGGTATCAAGTGGTAATGGTTGAAAGGAAACATGAACGGAGGATTGAGATGAGCAGATCACCGACTGCATCATCCGGTAACAGCGCCAAAGGATTCGTCTCAAGTACGTCGCCGTTAATCAGGGCCAAGACAGACATAATTGAAGAAAGTGGAGAGAACTCACTGCGAAGGGGGTAGAAACACAAGAAACTGTTGGCTCCACCCTCGCACTGGGCCCGCCACCACTGCCAGGGCGGGTTGTGGTCTGTGGAAGAGCGATCAATAATTTTGAAACGTTGCAGGACGGGCTTGGATCGCTGATGCGCCCAACCTAGGTCATGAGAGGACAGGATCGTGTACGAGCCAATATGTAAATCTTCATCCTAACGTATATACATGAAAAGTCGAAAATTGCTCTACTATAATTTAAGCTTGGTTGTCATCTCTGGAACGATCTCAAATAGATCGCCCACAAGTCCAACATCAGCGACCTGGAAGATCGGAGCGTCGGCGTCTTTATTTATCGCAGCGATAACTTTGCTGTCTTTCATGCCCGCTAGATGCTGAATTGCCCCCGAGATACCGGCGCAAAGGTAAAGTTGGGGGGCCACGTTCTTGCCTGTCTGTCCGACTTGCAAGCTGTTGTCCGCAAAGCCGCTGTCAACGGCTGCTCTTGAGGCGCCGATTGCTGCCCCTAAAGCGTCCGCCAGGGGCGGTATGAGTTCTTCGAACTGTTCTTTCGATTTAAGACCACGACCGCCGGAGACTACTTTACTCGCGGTAGCAAGGTCAGGTCGATCTGACTTCGCAAGGTCCTCTGAGACCCATTCAGTAGGAGATTTGACCTTTGGGTCGACCCCTTCGGTGATCTCCGCAGAACCAACCCCGGCTTCTGCTGCAGCAAAAGCCGTGCCACGTATAGTCACGATCTTGATAGAATCCGTTGACTGTACCGTGAGAATTGCGTTGCCAGCATATATAGGGCGCACGAACGCTGAAAAGGTTAACGCAGGCTTCCAGTTCAAGAACAAGGGATTGAGAAGCATACTATCCTCGCTCTCAATAGCTATGATATCCGAAACCTGCTGTACGTCCCAAACGGCTGCTACTCGTGGCATCAAGTTCTTGCCAAAGGCCGAGTGCCCAGCCAGGACATGTGTAAATCCTCCTTTCTTAATGTTCTCAACAAGCAGAGGGGCATAATTTTCCGGAAGACCCTATGGCTGATTGTCAAATCGTGAGGAAACCTGATATGCCCAGCAGGAGATGGTCCTACTTTATCGTATGCACCATTCTCTATCATAATTATTTTATCCAACCCGTTGACCTTTGCCGCCTCCTCCGCCACAGACTTCACACCACTACCCGCGATGAAACCAGTAATGGAGCCCCCAAGCTTCTGGGCGGCGGTGACAGCACTGAGCGAGGCATTCTGTAACTTTCCATCTCTTTGTTCGAGGATTGCTAGAGAGCTAAGAAAACGGGAAAGTGTTGACTGAAAGGGCGAATGTGGAGATCGAAGGCAATTCTGTGCTTGCCGCAACAAAGTTCCTCGCGTGCCATGGAGTATCATGCTTGAAAATCGCGAAATTAATCAGTCACTATGAGTCTCAAGCGAAGAGTATTTGAAGACGAATTGAATTCAATTATAGTCCATGGATGGCGTGACAGACCACCTCCAAGTATGTTAGAAAGAGCTTAGTCGGGCAATTTGCCATCGTGAAAGTAAGGTGACACCCAACGTAGATGTGGTCTCCCGTAGAACCACGAGCCCGCGTGATGACTAAGTAAACATGTACCAATTTCGAAGTTCGCGGGTCTCCAAAAAGACATCAACTCCCTTACCTTAACAAAAGGTAAAGTCTACTTTCCCAGCTGAGGTTCCCGCTAACACTCGGGTTACGCCGTGCCAGTCTTGGGTGGCTTCCTCGCGTCGATTATACTGATGCGCCTCTGCTAGGCGCAGCGCCATACGCATCTTCATCGGCAGGAACGAAAGATCGAAGAACGCTTTTCTCGACTTCTTACACTACCATTGGGTATAGCGATCTATTGAAGATGGAAGGTAGTTCTATCGACTTTGGCGACTCGCCTGCTCCAGTGGGTTCTACTGAACCCAGCCGTTTGCAACAGGCTCCACAATCACGAAGTGTTGAAGCTATCAGTGACCCCAACTTGGAAACAACTGGAAATAATACAGGTAAACCTCCTTCGTATGATGTGCTTACGCAATTCCTTCAATATCAATCGATTATATTACCGTGTACTGACTTTGAACACAGAAACGCCTCAGAACATGGACGCCGCTCTCGTGGGTGAACAAACAGAAAAAGCTTTAGATCTCATACCTGCAGCGATATCAGATAATCCTTTAGATGCTCCCAATGCGCCAAGACCAGTGGATGAAGATGATGATAGGGAAGACGAGGAGATGGCGGGGACAGGAGAAGAGATTCAGAAGGATGGTGGCAGCCCTGAAAAGGATGCTCTTGGCGAGCGAAACTCTCAACAGGCCGCAGATAGTACCGCCGATGGACAGCCCATTCCAACAAAAGGTGCACTTGAATCTTCAGCGCGTTCCCATCTTATGACACAAGCACATGCAATCATCCTCCCAAGCTATAGCACATGGTTCGATATGCACAAAATCGACGAAAAAGAGAAGAGAGCTCTTCCTGAGTTCTTCAATAATCGAAATCGAAGTAAAACATGGGCGGTATACAAGGACTATCGTGACTTCATGATCAATACCTATCGGCTCAACCCTCAGGAATATCTCACAGTCACCGCCTGCAGGCGAAACCTTGCCGGAGATGTATGTGCTATAATGAGAGTCCACGCATTCCTCGAGCAATGGGGCTTGATCAACTATCAGGTAAACGCTGCCCCTCGGTGGTTTCAAAAATGATTTCTAATACACACCCCCACAGATTGATCCAGACAGCCGACCCTCTGCAATCGGGCCCCCTTTTACAGGACATTTCCGGTTCTTTGCTGATACACCTCGGGGCCTCCAAGTATTTTCGCCCTCTCCCAAGTCCGAAATAATGCCGGGCAAAGAAAATAAGCAAACCCACAACTTGCTCGAGCACTACAAGAGTGCCCCAGAGGCGGAACAGCGCCGCCTCAACCTGGAAATACGGCGGAACTTTTATGACACCAAGGGCAAGGATTTAACAGCTGGAACAAATGAGAGGCAATCCAACGGCGAAGACGCTGGTTTGAATGGGACTGCATCTGCAGAATCCGCCACGAAGACGCTTGAGGACATCGCGAAGGAGCCAAAGAAATCTATAAATTGTTCCTCTTGCGGTATTGACTGCACCCGACTTCGCTACCACTTTACAAGGTCCGCATCTGCTGCAGCAGCCAATACTGTTCCTGCAAAAGTCGATTACGATCTTTGCCCTCAATGCTACTTATCGGCTCGATATGGCGATCTCAGCTCTTTGGATTTCGTAAAGCTTGAAGACCCTAATTACACAGCCGTGCCAGACCGCGATGCACCTTGGACAGACGCTGAGCTTCTTCTACTCCTCGAAGCCTTAGAAGTCGAAGATGATGACTGGAACAAAGTTGCTGATCATGTCAAAACCCGAACGCGAGAAGAGTGCGTGGTTAAATTTCTACAGCTAGAAATCGAGGATAAGTACCTCGAAAGTGATCCGTATGGTAATGTCAGCTACGGAACTCTAGACCAGGGGCGAGTGCCTTTCACGCAAGCCGATAACCCAGTAATGTCAGTTGTAGGTTTTCTCGCCGGCATGAGCGAGCCCGGTATTGCCGCAGCAGCGGCGGGCCGCTCTGTCGACGAAATGCGCAGAAGCCTTCGCAACCGGCTTGAGAACGGCGTCGGTGGAGACCCGGGAAGTAAGAACAAAGATAAGGATGCGATGAAGACAGAAGACTCCATGGACATCGACACCGCTGGGAGCCCCCAACCTCACGACAACAATCAAGTCGCTATCCCAGATGACAAACGCGACGGCACTACCTCCCTTCCCGCCGTCGCCATGGCCGCCTCCGCCGCCCGCGCTGCTGCCCTTGCTTCAAACGAAGAACGTGAAATGACCCGCCTTGTCTCGAGCGCCGTAAACACCTCTCTCCAAAAACTGGAGCTCAAGCTCCAGCAGTTTTCGGAAATGGAAGCGGTGCTGCAAGCTGAGCGACGGGAGCTTGAGCGCGGGAGACAGCAGTTGTTTCTGAATCGTTTGGCGTTTAGGAAGAGGATGGGAGAAATGCAAGAGGCGTTCAAGGATGCAAGTCTGAGAGGTGGAGAAGAGGGGCAAAGGATGATGCAAGAGGTGGCAAGTGGGAGAGGAGAGAAGTTTGGATTCCAGGAGGTGCAGGAGACGGGGACGGATGGGGTGCAGCCGCTGAGTGTTGGGGTGGCTGGATACAGGAATTATGAGATGTGAGGTGTCAATGCTAAATGAGCGGCTGTATTATCTTTGAGGCGTTAGTAATTGCCTGTGCCCTGTGCGCAAGGTGTTGGGAAGATATACTGGGCATCAATCATCCAGTCTACTTAACAAGTCAATCGCTTGTTTTGATAGAATAGGGGTTCTATCGATTCTCTAGATAGAAGTATTCTACATTTAGTCAGTGTTTTTCGTTTGCTGTCTACAAGCCAAAAATGAAAGCTCAACTACGTACGCTCAAGATTTCACGAGCGAAGGGCTTCAATTCAACGGACCTCACCAGACAACGCCTATTCATCTGTGGAGCCATCTACATGGCTCTCAGCATAACTACCCACACCGCCATCGCTGGCATTGAGGTTCTCCTGCTCTCTGGTGCTGGAAGTTGCGCAATCCTCGTCTTCTGCCTCTGACACAGGTTCTGAGTTTCCAATCCAAGTCAAATTTGTCTTAGTCTTCGTCGGCTTCCTCATGCTCATGCTCATCCTTGCTATTAGAATCACCGCTCTCATCAGAGCCATCATTTTGATCCTTGAGCCCAGCCGCTAGTTCTCCATAATGGTCCTCAAGGTTGGTCGTCGGCAATATGTCGTGCGCATCGTCGGAAAAGTCGCTCCCATTTCCAACCTCCAGCATCGCCTTGTCGTCAGGAATGCCATCATCATCATTATCGCTCACACCCGCCAGTCTTGGTCTCCACACTTGCTCCACAGATGCAGAGAAAGGCTCCATACCCCCAGCTATCCTTCGATTTGCAGCGAAATCGCTTGCAGACACGGGCTTGTCATGAGCTTCCCACTGCCCAACGTAGTCTACCCAAGACCTCCAATCATCCAGATCTTCCTTGCTCCTGCGCTCAGCTCCCGGCTTCTTTGGCAGCTTTGTCTCTTCAAGCTTGTGATCTTCTGGAGGTTCCTGCCCTAACAATTGCCATAGGCGTTTCTCTTCGTACTGACTGGCTTGAAGATCGAGAGCTTCGGAGTACGTAACTTGTGCTTTTTCTAAGCGCTTTTGTGTGGAAGCGTGATTTTTACGGCTTTCCAGGGAGAGGTCGGAATCGTAAGGTGAGGCTGTAATATTGGTATTACCTTCAGACGGGTAGTCCGACATTGATAGATCGTTTTCATGTAATGAAGCTGGAGAGGAAGGATCATTCTCTTGTGGAGTAGCGGTATCACTCCTATTTTTATACTTGCAAGGTTGACCCAGTCTCTTCTCAACCTCTGCATAGCTTAGTTTCTTGCCTTTAGCAGTCTTGGGCTTAAGATCCTCATAGACATCTAATTTACACCTTTTTGCAACTCCAACCCAATAACTTCCAGCATCGTGCTTCATGCCTAAAACATTGAGTGCGGTGGTGACATCTCGACGTCTCACGAGCTGCCGATGCATGTAATTTGACGACCCGGTAGCTCTCAACCTTGACATTGCAAAGAATAGCGACGACTGAATCAATCGTCTTGTGACGCTGATTGCTATATTCTGGATATCCGCAAAAGCTGTATGCAAAATAGACGGGCTTCCAGCTCTGTCTGAATAAGAACGCCAGTTATACTCTGGGTCAGTTGAATTCATGAAAAGCCGTGCTGATAGCGTGAGGTGGGATTTTAAATTCAAAATTTCAGCGGCAAATGAAACCTGTGGTTTCTCACTTTCATCATATTCACCGTCATATAAGTGGTCTTCTACCCAATGAGCATATCCTGCATTCAGCAATCCAAGCTCGCCGTACTTTTCCATCTCCAACTCTTGCTCTTTCTTCTCCTGTAGCACACCGAGAGCGTCTGCAGCCAGATCGAGAGCATCGCAGCAATCTTTACTTATTTCAAAAGCCCCAGGTATGTCAGATTGGCCTAACAACTGCTGGCGACGATCGTAGAGATGATGTTCCATTATAGCTTTTTGGAGCAGCTGAAGGTAGACATGCACTTCAAGCTCATTTTTAGAGCCAACTATCGCAGCAATGCCTGAAATATCACCTCTATTCTTTGTAGCGAGGGCGCTAAAGAATATCTCTTTCTCTTTTCGACTCCATACTGTGATACCAATCTGGCTTCCCCTCAAAGCCTTAAGCTTGCCCGAAGCGGCCTCCTTTCCGATCTCACCTAGTGTGTCGTTGAGTAAGCAGCGATAGTCGTCGTTGTAGAAACCTCTTAGACGCTTTAACCGAGATCTAGGTGTCCTTTCATCGTCAGTCTTGCGCTTCTTCTTGGATCCTTCAGAGCGTCCTTTCTTGTCAGGTTCAAACGAAGATGACTCCGAATCAGTTGACCTGGCATGAGAAGCGTCTTGACTTGATATGGAGTTTGCTCTGTGTGCGTCATTTACTCCCTTAACCTTAGGCACACCAATTACTTCTGGTAACATCGATGCGACTGTGTTTCCATCCATAACAAAGTGTACTTGATCAGAATAATCATTGCATTTTCGATGCCATCTCTAAACGCTTAAGGGCCTCTCCTATGGTGCAACATCAACAGTATACCCTCGATCTGAAGTAAACTTCCATGACATATTTTTCAAAAAGAGTTTTCGATGCTTCAGGAAGCAATGGTCGAGGCAACAACTGCGTTACGCAGCATGACTCAAACGCTACTAATTGTTTGTACGGAAGAAGTGCGGTGTGTCCAAGTCAATGTTGAAGAGAATACCTTTAGTGCGATTACGGTATTCTACTCTAAGGTAGTCATTTAACGTGGACAACATATTGCTAGTGTCAAGCTAACGTTCAGGCGCGCATCATCAACGCAGCTCCTTTGCTTCAACCAACATGAAGTGAGGCATGCAACGAGCTTCTCGAAGCTTGTCTAGGTATTTCAGCTTTAACCGCTCCATACTACGTTCGAAATCTGTACGCTGGCTGGCCACCGAAGCTCCTCGTACTACTGCAAGTCAAGTTCCGGAGCCAGCCAATCGTACCGTAGTACGACTTCGAGAATACCAAGAGGAGTGCGTTCAATCTGTCCTTACGTATCTAAATAGAGGTTATAAAAGACTCGGGATATCATTGGCGACTGGAAGCGGCAAGACTGTAAGATGGCTGGTCGATTCTATAGGACTATGCTGAACTGATAGCAGGTCATTTTCACTCAGCTTATTGACCGTATCCAATCTCCTAAAAATGGAGCTAATCAAACCCTCATCCTTGTGCATCGACGCGAGCTTGTGGAGCAAGCAGCTCGACACTGCTCCAACGCCTACCCAACCAAGTCCATCGAGATCGAAATGGGCAACCTCCACGCTTCAGGCGCAGCAGACATTACCATTGCATCAGTTCGCAGCATCACTTCCCAGGGTCGGATATCGAAGTTTAATCCGGAGAGTTTCAAGCTCGTACTGGTGGACGAAGCACATCATATAGTCGCTCCAGGCTACATGGAGACGCTCCGACATTTTGGCTTGGTGGATAGTGCCACTTTCGAGAACAGCCCGGCACTAGTTGGCGTGTCAGCTACACTATCTCGGTTTGACGGGTTGAGGCTCAGTGATGCAATCGACCATATCGTTTATCACAAGTAAGTTCCCGTAGTAGAGTCGTTGTTACGGTGGCTATGCTAAACGGACGAAGGGACTATGTGGACATGATCGGCGAAAAATGGCTTTCAGATGTCATCTTCACTACTGTGCAATCGAAAGCAAATATTTCGGGGGTGAAAAAAGCAGCTAGCGGCGACTTCGCGCTGGGGCATCTTTCTAGAGCAGTCAACACGAACGAAACAAATGATATCACAGTGCGTGCCTGGCTCTCTCGAGCTAGCAGTCGAAAGTCTACACTTGCCTTCTGTGTCGATCTTGCACATGTCTCGGATCTCACTGCTATGTTTCGGAAACACGGTATTCCAGCCCAATTTGTCACTGGCGACACTCTGAAACAGGTCCGTAGCGAAAGGCTTGACGCCTTCAAGAACCAAGAGTTTCCTGTGCTTGTCAATTGCGGTGTTTTTACCGAAGGTACTGACATCCCAAATATTGACTGCGTCTTACTTGCGAGACCCACGAGGTCACGCAATTTGCTGATCCAAATGATTGGTCGAGGCATGCGTCTGCATCCTGGAAAATCCAACTGCCATGTCATTGATATGGTAGCCTCACTCGAAGCGGGAATTGTCACCACGCCGACCCTTTTCGGCCTTGATCCTGCGGAACTAGTTAAAGAGGCCAATGTCGAAGAGCTCGATCTGCTCCGAGAACGTAAGGAGCTCGAGAAGCGTCGCGAGCAGCGTGCAGCAGATGGCTCTTCAACCCATTCGGAAGTTTCCACTGGACCAGGAAGTAAGATCACTTTCACCGATTATGACTCAGTATACGACCTTATTGACGATACATCGGGTGAACGACATATTAGAGGCATTAGCCCACTTGCTTGGGTTCTTGTAGGGCCAGACCGGTACATTCTATCCAGCCAGAATGGGAGTTTCCTGAGGATTGAGCCCGCTGCGGCTCCAGATTCTCTGTTTCGTGTTTGGTTCACCGATAAGATACCTGACAGCGAAGGAAGTGAGAAAAACGCCTTGATGCGCCCTCGAATGCTTGCGGAAGCAGCAACGTTATCCGATGCTGTTCATGCTGCCGATACCTTTGCTACAAAGAGATTTCCTTGGATATTTGTGTCTCATAAACAGGATTGGAGAAAAAAACCAGCAACGTATGGACAGATTGCTTTTCTAAACAAATTGCGGGATATGGATAATCAACTGTCGGCCGAAGATATTACCAAGGGTAAGGCCACTGATCTGATCACGAAGATCAAGTTCGGAGCTAGAGGATGGTTTAAAAAGCTTGAGGCAACGAAGAAAGCGGAGGAACGGGCAAACAACAAGATCGACCAATTTACGAATATGAGGCAGCGAGAGCAGATCAGAGTTGGGCCCCTCGCAGCTTGATGGAAGGGAGTTTCGATGTTCAGGACGGCTTTCGTCGTTTTCAAACTGACGCCGATTTTTAAGTCTTCACCCAGGGCAGGTCAGTATGTATACTATCATGATGTTGGCTCGTGAACGATCCCATGTGACATCTGTCTGATGCAGAGTTTCGAGCTCGGTTGGTTGGGTATGACAGTAGCTTCAGTAATCTAGCGGAGTAGCGATGTATTGCGAGCCTCGACCAGTCCTTATGCAGACATCTACCCCTAGCGACGAATACCTAGGTAAGGTGGCTTACGGAATACTGCTTGCCCTCTCAGTCGGGTTAGTAAGATCCCGCTACTGTCATGGGACAGCTATATAAGGTATGTGGAATTGGGAGCCGTTTGTCTAGCTAGCAAGCGGGTTCAGCCTTTTGGCCCAGTCGCAGCAAAGCTCCCCTAAAAAATGGTAGCGTCAACCGGGTGATTTAGATGTCAAGTCTACATATTTGACCGCCAGCTGCTTGCAGCACCTAGCTCCACCGAGCACCTAGCCCTCCGCTACGCCAAAATCCTAGCCACCGTCGTCCTGACAGGCAGTCATACTTTTAGCGATGCAGCACCCATCCTTCCGTCATCGATCGACCTGTTCATTCAGCCAGTCGATTATCCTATTCCGGCTGTCAGCTAGGAACCTTTTGCTAGGAGCTCCTAGCCGGTCTACCCCTTCACCTGCTCAGCCATTTGCTCGATCTACTACTTACTTCATCGAAATGACCTCCTCAACCACCTACAAACTGACTCTATCCTTTACAGCTACTCTGCTCAGACGCTATTCACTCAGTACTTGGCACTTAAGTCATTCACTGCTCAGACTCTGCTCGTTCTGCTCAGTTGTTATTTGCTGTTACATGTTTATTTCAATGTTTATTACTCAATTAATTTTTACATATATTAAATTGAAACATTAAAGCATACTAACATTTAATCGCGTTCATGTTATAAAATCTCGTTATCGTCGTTAAAGAATATAACGAGATTTAATAATATAATATATTCATATTTTTCTTCGCAATCAGTGCTTCGTCGTCTTCCCACTCATTCTTCCTTACAACCTTACAGCAAGAATATAGCAACTTGATATGCAGCGAGCCTCTACCATCCTCCAATATCTTACCTTCCGATCCAGCGTCTCCTATAATGACCCTGTCACACCAGACGGTAAATTGTGGAATTCCGCCCTGAAATATGTCACCCAGACGCAAGGCTGGATCGAGCTGATTTGGGGCACGAGGGTCAACTCCGAGGAGGTCGTGGATTTACCGATAAGTAAGGCGCTCGCGATGAATCAGAAATATCAACAGTACTGATTTCACACGCACACGCAGCCTGGAGAAGTCATGCGGAACTGCAACACTTCATGGCCCACAACTACCGACCGTTTCTAAACGCCATCGAACCCTTACTTCTTGACAGCTCTTCAAACTCTATCATCACTCCCTACATCATCCAGTTACACCCCGGTATACCGAATTTGAGCTCGGCGCCATGAGCTCACTATACGAACTCTCTTTCAGTCCAGGGCTCGACCCAGATGTCAAGAAGGGACTCGGGATCCAGATGCAACAGTGTCGGTATTTCTTCAGGGACGCCGCACAGGGTATAGGCAATGGCGACCTCTTTCTGGGCATGAAAGCTGTCTGGGTAGAGCAATACTACCCGACTCCATCAACGTCTCCTCTATCAGCTGTATCAGAATCGGCTATTGAGATAAGGCGGGATGGGGAGAAACACCAGAAGACTCTCCTTGTGGTTACAGATTGGGCGAGCCAGGATGGAGAAAAGATGATCCTCGACAGTGACACAATAGACGATCTGTCCAGTGGTGAAGGTTTCACGACGGGAGAATATTTTACGAGGAATATATTGCAGAAGGCTAACGGGTACATGAAGCATCACGTGGTCTTTGAAAATGGGTCAAAGGCTAATGTCGAGTGGCTGGACAAGGAGGAGAAATGGTCAACACATGCGGCGAGCTCCTGGCGGAGGAAGACGAGACGAGGAGAAACATGGTTAACGATACAGAATAGGAAATTTCACAGCAAATTACAGAAATTGAGAGATTAATGGCCGCTGACGGCCGGAAGCACACGCAACAGCAACATAGTGCTTCGTCATACTATCACACCGTATTGATGAAGGTGGAAAAAGTCGAGGAAGACATTCTCAGCTCTTATCCGAAATTGATCGGGGGGGCTTGAGTCTTCTTCAGAGCGGCCGCTGGGAAAAATAGGCTCCCGATCATTCTCCAAAAGGGAATTGACCCATATAAATGTGTACTACGGTCTTTTAAGATAGAGCAAAATCGGTGCAATATTGCACGACGCAACGAGAATGGTATCACGCATACTATGCTTGCTCAATAGGTGTAGAGAAAATGAGGACTTGTCCGCTGCGACTTCTTGAGTACCGTACAATTGAGTTGTGAGCTGTAAGATGAGTTTTTGAATCTGTCGCTGTGTCTTAGAGTCGATTACACAATCAACGTAGAGTGGTACATTGAGTAATATCAGTGTCACCGGATAGACGCATGAATACCCAGAAGTCGGAGTGTCAAGAGATTGAGCTTTTACCAGGTTGGTGTCAAGAAACGAGCTGGCGCACTTTGACCCCCCAACGCACCCACACCTCACCATAGCAATCCAACTCTTTTTACCCAACTCACTTACCGCTCCTTCATGATCCTTGGTAACAGCGACCATGCTCCCTTTTCGAGAATGAAAATCGGCAGTCCTCAATTCGAGCTCTATATAAAAACATCCATCTACCTTGAAATTTCCCGAATGGGAGGCTTTTCATATGAACCGCTTGCGCCCTAAACCCTCTTTGGTCCACTGGGGCCCCCTATGCTCTTTCTTGCTCTCTAACTAGAAGGGGCCCGGTTATAGCTGGTAAGAAACACGGTACTGTCTGCAGAATGCGGGTTCGTTTCCGGTGCTTGGCAGGTTTCTGACATTCGATTCGAGTGAGGTATTTCACGTTGTTCATTTTTCTATGATGTATATTGATTGTCATGTCGCGCTTACTCTACATTGCCCTTTGCAGTAAGATAAGGCATGTTGAACCGCTCTTTCTCTTCCCAAATCTCGCTTTATGATATTCATTCTCCTATTTAGCTTCATGATATCCGCTCACCTGATCAGGTCTATAGTTCTCTCGTCTTCTCAGGTCTATTTAGCCTGTTCTCTCGCTCTATGCTTACGAGGTCATGATATGCGTCTTATATGGCAGGTTCGTGCTCCCAATCTTGCAAGCCGTATAAAGGATTCAGCATCGATATCGCGGTTTTAAGACGCTGAAGGATTGCTGATGGGGTCGGGATCTCGTTGCGATCTTAGGGGCATGAGACGGGTCGATGGACTGGGATGTTGCCAGCATGATAGAGGGGTGAAGAGGCAATGGTAGAATTTGGACGTGAGTCGTACTGAGGATTACTGCCATGTGGACGGAGTTGATAATCATTGCCATCGGAGCATCAGGGGGACCAAATGCATAGAACAATAAGCGGCAAACTTCGACCCGCTAATTTCAGCCTTACCTACCAAACCATCAATTTGATCGGAATTAAACATGGCTCCAGCCTCCACGTCCACCACATACCTTACCGAAAGCACGTCATTGGCTGAACGCTGATACACCCCCCCAAAGCGCGTTCTTTTTATCCTCTTGGCCGAGCCCGCGTTTCGGGCAAATCAATGATTTTCTTTCGCAGCTCGAAAAGGTGGTTCTCGACTAACGAAATAAGATAGCCATGGAGGAGATACGGGCTCGCATCAATGAAATGCCCTGGCGAGCGAACAGCTACTTCGATTTGGTGTTAGGCCTGTCAAATCGGCTTTAAAGAGATGTCTTGATGTTTTGATGTTTTGACATATCCCTTTAACCGCCACAAGGTCGGCCACCCCCTTCGATCAACAGCTAGGCCAAATTTGGTAGCAGCTTGACCAGATGGGGTACGGGTGCTTAATAAACCGCGCTGTCGCCGACTCGCCGAATCCAAATAAATGTTTCGTATGCTTAGTCATTGGTGGGGTTCCCCTACGAGCATTGTAGATCATAGGGGTGGCCGACCTTGTGGCGGTTAAAGGGATAGAATATATGATGTCTTTGAATTGGTGGGGAAGCCTCGGCCGGTTATGCTTGCCGCCTATTGTTCTATGTCGTCTGGGATGCGACCTAGAATACAGATGTTGTCTCTGGCTTTACTGTAGCCTCGCATATTGTGTGTACCCTTTCCCGATGCGCAATCAATAGATGCAAGCACCCAGCAACACATCCCGCTAGGTGGAGCTTCATTGGTGGATTGGTCTGCGACGATCCAATCATTTCGTTGCCATGGTGGATGCGAGGGGGCTTGCAGTCTTGCAGTCTTGCAGATACATAGATTGCGTGCGCGTGCAGACCATAGATACGTATGATACCTTGCCGGGTAAAGCCAGTGCATAAGCATAAGACGAGCCAGCTTTGTCAAATATCAATAGGATCGCTTTTGGTAGTACTTACTCGTACTCGTACTGCATCATCTGAAGGCGGTCGCCGTTCAGTCAATCTTCACTCCATATTCGTTTGTAGGGTACTGTAGATAATTGGGAAGCTTGGACCACCTCCCTCTCCGGCTGGAAGCGGCGACTTCAATCGCTCAAGCATTTCTGCTAGCGCCTCCAATCACCCAATCCCTGACGTCGTTCGTTGCCCAGCCTCCTACCATATCTCCACCCCCATTCTTTCTCCCCTTCTCCCTCACGCAGGCCAACAGCCGACGACAAACGTATCATCAGGCTGTTGGTATGCAGACTTCTGCTTAATTCAATGCGAAGAAGGTCCTCGGGCTCGGCCGAAGAGGACGATGATACCGACGAGGCAATTGCAACCGAGTCTCCGTATGTGGAAAACAATGGCCTCAGGAGAAGCTTCACTTCTGCCAAATACGACGTGACCAGGCATTCAGATACTCTGGACAGAAGGAAAGTGGAGAAAACAATCGCAGCGGCGCAAGTTCTGCCAGATAGCTGGAAACTTCCCCCTGGCACACAAGGGACTCAGAAAAAGCAAACGCCCTTGGCCCCCGAGCAAAGCGTGAACAAGATGGTAGAACTACGGGCACGGCGGTCTCGGACGCGTAGCCCTTGGTCAAGCTCCTTGCTGACGCTGTCTGCAACCGCACTGTCTATGGTCCTACTTCTCTGCATCATCCATGCCTTCGCTACTCGGCAGCTGGACTTCAAAGGTTGCGACATGTACTACACACGATCTATATTTTTCAAGTTCGCGGACTTTGATACCGAACATACGCGTTTTGCTAGCAAATATTCGTTGCACCTGTATCGAGAGGGAGGCTTCGATGAAGATTCAAAGGCAAAAAGATCCCCGCTTCCTTGCCGCTGCTATCAGCTTACAATAAATAGGTCAAGGGTGTTCCTGTACTATTCATACCTGGCAATGCTGGAAGCTACAAGCAAGCAAGATCCCTTGCTTCCGAGTCTGCTCAATACTTCTACAACAGCATTCAGCATGATCCAAAGGCTTTGAAGGAAGGAGCGACAAGCATAGATTTCTTTTCCGTTGACTTCAACGAGGATTTCACCGCTTTGCACGGACAAACTTTACTAGATCAAGCCGAGTATTTGAACGACGCCGTGGCGTATATTCTCTCCCTTTACCACGATCCTCGACGGTCCCAACGAGACCCAGGATTGCCTGATCCTAGCTCGGTCATCTTAGTCGGTCATTCCATGGGCGGAATTGCTGCCCGAACAATGCTTACTATGTCCAACTACCAATCCAACTCGGTAAATACGATTATCACGATATCTGCACCGCATGCTCGACCACCAGTTTCAGTCGATGCGGAGATTGTTCGCACGTACAAACAGATAAACGACTATTGGCGACAAGCATATTCGCAGAAATGGGCAAACGATAACCCTCTATGGCATGTTACGCTCATTTCAATTGCCGGGGGAAGTTTGGACACTGTTGTGCCTTCGGATTACTCGAGTCTGTCGTCGCTTGTACCAAGAACGCATGGATTTACGGTCTTTACTTCATCTATACCGAACATGTGGACAGGCGCGGATCATATTCAGACGACCTGGTGTGTACAGCTAGTGAGGCCTATTATCAGGTCTTTACTCGAGACGATCGATGTACACCGTCTTGGACAGACAAAACCAAGAGCGGAACGTATGCGCATTTTCAAAAAGTGGTATTTGACTGGTATGGAAGATACTGCGGAGAAGATGTTACCGTTGAAGGCACCAACGACTTTATTAACGCTAGAAGACAATTCAAATTCTATTATCTCGAAGGGCGAGAGGCTTGTTCTCAAAGACTTCGGTCGAACAGGAAAGCCAAAAGCACACCTTATTCCAATACCCGTACAAGACATACCCGGGTCGAAGAGATTCACTCTTTTGTCGGACCTGCCTATCGAGGATCATGGGAGCAACGGCCATTTAGAAGTTTTGTTTTGCAGCGTCTTCCCATTGCAAGCTGGTCAAGCGGCAACATTGTTCTCTATGAACATAGACTTGTCCGATGACACGTCTGGCTCTACCCGCCTCGCCTGTAAAAATGCCGCTCCGGATGTCATAAAATTGCCGGCCTCAACACGTTTGTCGAAGCATGCCTATGATCGAACTCCTCCTTTCTCCTACCTCCAGTACCAACTGGAGGATCTTGCAGAACACCAGTTTGTCGCTGTGGTAGACAAAGCATCAGGTTTGACCTCTGGTTGGGTCATTGCTGAATTCATTGATATGACCAACAGTGTCATCCGCCCTAATCTAGGTCTTCGACATTTATTGTTACAAGGGATGCATATGAAATTACCAGCGAACCGGCCAATGGTGACGGAAGTTCAGATTCCCGCTTTTCATTCGAGCCTACTTGCTTTTCACTTAACCTTAGGAAGGCAAGCCTGCGGTGATGATGCAGAGCTTTTCACTCCTTTAATGCGCCAGTATCTTGTTGAGCCTCATGAGTCAAGGTATTTTGTCAATCTCAAGAAGGCCAACATCAGCTTGCATGGTATTGCTCCATTTATGCCGCCACCTTTGCGAGAACACGCTACCACCAATGGGGTTTCACTACAGTTCTGGTCAGATCCAACATGTAACTCGTCGATCAACGTCTCCTTACAAGTGGACATCCCGGGAAGTATGGGTAAGCTCGTGATGCGATACAGGATGGTTTTCGCTGCATTTCCATTGCTCGTTATAGCTTTGGTTCTTCGTAAGCAATTCAATATTTACGATCAGAGTGGTAAGATAAGACCGATTGCTACCTCGACTTGTAGCTAAAGGATATTAGGCATCTTCATTACCTTTGCAGAATCCATGGATCTTTGTCTTCGGTCCTCGTTACCCATACTTCTGTTGGCCCTGTCATGTCTAGCCATGTCATTAGCAATCTCAAGCTCTGCAACGCCCAGATCTGCCTCGCCTGGTTTCTTCAGTTGGAGAAGGAACGCTACCGAATCTGCAATCGACTACACCAAGAACGATCTCTTGCTGGGTTCCCAGGACCCTATATTCTGGTTTCTTGTGCCACTCTTGGGCTTAATCAGCGCAGGCCTTTGCGTTCTGATCAATTGGGCGGCACTTGGACTGACCTTTTTGCTCTACATACCCTACAGTCTGCTAACAGCAAGACCGGCTTGGGCTAGACCTGACGACGAAAGGAAAACTACTGTGCCTGCCTTTGCCACCAGCTCACCTCGAAGACGTTTTGTTACTACCCTAGTACTATTCCTCCTAGTATCTACAGTCGTTCCCCATCAATTTGCCTATCTGGTGGCCTGTATAGTACAATTAGCAACCTGCACGCGGGCGTTGAGGTTGGTCAGGGAGACTGTAAACATCCCATCTCTGGTAATTTGAACGTTATCATCCAGGGGCTAACCTCCGCAGCGATCGGGTGCTAATTACAACTTCTACAACTATGCTCACTCAATTTTGATCCTAATGCTCTGGGTCCTACCAATCAATATACCTGTCCTGCTGGTCTGGGTACACAACCTCGCGGTACATTGGCTTACACCATTTTCATCACATCATAATGTCTTATCGATAATGCCGTTTATAATGCTGGTTGAGACGTTGACGTGTGGGAAGATGGTTCCGAGACTCACTTCGAAGTAAGTTCTCCCCCACTGTTCAGAAGTTGGCAAAGGTCATTAGCTCTCCGTCACCGGAGAAATTTCCAGGGACAGCTGATGACTTTTGTCACCCGCTTGTGACCCCTGCTCCTCCCTACAGCATGCGTTACTAACCCCACCCTAAATAGCTTCCGCTACATAACCAACATCCTCTTCTTCTTCCTCGCCGTCTATGCCGCAGTCTATGGCGTCACGTACGCTTATCTGCTCCATCAACTCGTCAACTTCGTCTCTGCGTGGCTCGTTGCTATCCATGTCTCTGGTAGCAATTTCTCGCTATCGGGTCTTAGTCAGATACTCGAAGGTGAGGAGAGCGATGGCGATGTCAAGAAACGGCCATAGCCCTACCATTGACTTTCTCTGACCTTCTTCCTAGCTGCCCCCTTGCTCTCCGCTGCCTGGGACTTATCATAGATGATTCATTTCCTGTTACGTGCTTTGAGCGGATTGTTCATAGCATGCGTGAGCCCGTTTTCTGGCTTTGTATAGATTTAGGCCGGTAATGTTGATAATGTGTACATAGATTAGAGGCGTTTTGTGCGGACGTGGGGTAGATGCTGTGCATAGTAGTAATAATGAGGGTTCGAAGTACGAGTTGTCTCTGTCAAGGCTCTGTTGAGACGTGCTTGTGCGCGGGGCTGGGAGAGCAATTGGCCGTTTTCAGTCCAGGAACGATCTCTTTGGTTGGAGTTCCCTTGGAGATGAAACATATCAGGTGTCCGGCAAAGCCCAGCTCACCAAACGCATCCACACACCTCTATAAAAATCTCGAGAACCAGGGATTCACCATCAGCTCTCGGATGGAATATAAATCCCATGTGCTAAGTAACAGTCCATGAAAGTACCCCCCTGCCGCTCCCCAGGCGACCTTCAGACTGTGCCTCCTGAATTATAACGCCCCATTCTAGCCCAAGCGCCTGCAATGCAGCTAGCTTCATACGTAGAGAAATAATACGCCTCGTAGGGGTGGTAACAGGAGATAGCGGTTTGAACCACAAAAGACGTGGGGCACGTAATGTCACACAAAACGGAGAGAATGCCGCAGAAGGGAAATCTGTACTTCAAGGGTCTCGCTTCGTAAAGTATCTCGAAGGCCCGCTTCTTCCCTTTAGCAGCGTAGCTCTTCTTGGCTCGAATTCTCACTCGCTCATCTCAGCTCCCCCGCTCACTCCCAAAATGGTTCCTCACCCATCCGCTGATCCCGCCCCCGCTGCTCCCACTGCTCCCACTCCCGCCCTCTCCGTTCCTCGCACTAGACCTCCGTCTCCCCGTCTCCGGGCCCCTACTAGACTGCGACGGACCCGACCTCGAATGGAAATGATATCTCGGGTTTTCTGTCCCCGGGCTCAACGGCACCTGACTGTTTCTCGGAGCCTGGCCTTGCGATCGCGGTTGGTCTGGTGAGTCCGGTTCTTTGGGCATGATGCCTTGGCGGCAGTGCGGGCAGGTGTCGTGCTCTTTCAGCCAGGCGCCAACACATTCGCCGTGGAACCAGTGGGTGCAGGGTAAGACGGTGACTTCGTCGCCAATCTCAACGTTGTCCATGCAGACGGAGCATTCGGCTTTACCGTCGGAGCCCATCATGCTTTTGTCTGCTTCTGTTTTCGGTAGAGCCGCAATCGCGGCTGCGGAAGCGGGGCCAGGGGCCGCGGAGCCATTCTGCGCTTCCATGAATTGAGAGATTACGCGATCAAGGGCTTCTTCTGTATACACCGCGTCGCCGTGGGCAGCATTCGCTGGATTGAAGAGTTGAGCGAAGAGGTGGAACGGTGGTCCGAGAGTGGGGTTTCCGGCGCCGGGGCGACCATCTTGCTGCATGCCGTGCATGTTCTGCAGCAAAGAGCCGAGGAGCCTATCGGTTCGTAAGTGAATCTGGTCATTGAGTTCTTGGAGCTCGTGGAGGGAATTCGGTACTGACCCGTGTAGCTGGTCGACAGGGATAGCTTGGGGTTGGGGATTATTTGCGTCTCGTGGTAAAAGGCGGGCCGTGCCTGTTATTGTTGCCCTGCTGCCAAATGCTTGGCGGGCGGTCCCTTCTTGAAGACGGGAGGTGTTAGCATGCGTATGTGGGTAGTAGCGGTCGTGATTGCGATCAACGAAGTCCATGAAGGGGTCTCTGCGAGCATATGTGGGACCCGGGAAGTGGGGGGTGTTGCGGGAGTGTGGAGGCCCACCTGGTGCTTGTTGGTGACGTTGTGTCCCTCCTTCGAGCATTGTTGCAAATGTTTGGAATATGGGGGTGAAGGGGTCGTTCATATCGGGTCCACCAGGCCTCATACGTGGTGACGATGATCGGAAAGAGGTGCGCATGAAGTGGACCCCTGGGCCTGCGTTCCATTCTACGTGCTCGATATCATCTTCATCCGGATCTGGCGCTTCCCGCTCCCAGGGATTATGGTGATGCGGCGGATGGTGAGGGAGGTTGTCTGGGCTCTCTTCTTCGGGGTCTTCGACATGGGTATCTCGCGGATCGTGGTCCTCTTCAATCTGTGATACGTGATTAGCAACTCTATATATCCAACGCTCGTGACGGTCGTCCCACGGTGCGGACGAAATCAGTCCGATAGGTATGGACAGATCCACAACTTACCACCTCAATAAAATCAGATTGACACCGAGGGCAATGTAGGCCATGCTCATCCCGATGCCATTTGTTCTCACATTGATGGCAATACACCAGCTCCCGGGTTTGCCCATTGTCGGCCATGGTGGATGACTATTGATGGTGTCAAAGTAGATGCAGAAGAGTAATCCTGGCCTTCGATGCAGTCGCCAAAGCTAAGTGACAGATCTCGATAAGGCTGATACAGCTATGTGGCTGACTTGATGGTGCGGTCTTACGGTGGAGGCGCAGCGAGGTTATCGTGATTTGATAACCTTGTCGTGCGCCTTGTTATGCGGGCAGCGGAGGTGTCCGCTTTCAGTACTTAAGATATCTGAAGTAGGGTAGTGACTGCAGTAATTTGGAGGAAATGATGGAAAGTTCGATAACTAGACGAAGGTGATTGATAGATGTTTGAGAGGCGGTAGAGTAAGTAGAGTAAGGTAGGTAGTGCGTTTGTTCATGAACAGGACGCTGTATTTGATCGAGAGGGTAAATCGCGAACCCTACCTAGAATACCTACTCTAGAAGCGCGGAGTATGACGCATGGGGCGACAATGATCCGTGTCAACGGCTGCTATGAGGTGCAGCAACGGTTCTTAGATACCATGAACTGTTATACTCCGTAAGTAGGGGGATAAAGACGAAGCATTCTTCACAAATGGGAATTTCCTTGTTTGGACTGAATGCTCTGGATGACAGATCAAATGAGCAAACGAGGTCTCGTGTGTACCAGTATATCATGCTGACGATTCCGTTGTTTTCTTTGAACTTCTGTCAGCCCTAAACATATGTCCTATCAATAATATCATAATAACCAAACGGCTTCATCCAACGTGTGATATTCATCCAATAGTAATAGATGCATATTATTGGTACTTCTGCCGATTGATATATGATGTTCCCAACCACCTCCTTGCGCCAAGACCCAATCATCAAAGATAGTCGCACCTCAACCAAATCTTCACCTTCTCTTCGCACCTCTGAACAGCATACCTCCAACAACCCCGGCGGCTATTGCAACACCGCTCAAAATTGCAACGCCCATCAACCCTTCCTTGGCCACTTTATCGTCAATCAAACTCCTCAGGCTACCAGCTTGCAAATTGGCCGGCTCATGATCTAGGAGGAGGTCGTTGTATCGTCTTGCTTCCGCGTAGTTGCCTAATTTGTAGTTTCCAAGAGCCAAGTAGTATAGACACTCGCGCCTTCGCTCTGGGGCATTCCGGAATATCTCGGACAATAGACGGACCCCCTCTTGCTGCTCATGCCGTGCAGACGACTTGATCAGACCCTGAAGACAAGTTTCAGCTGAGAGCATCGCGGTTGTATAAACGAAGCTTTACCCATGCGTAGTTAAACTTTGTCTGGACGCCGACGTATTCTCCTTCTTTCTCATACTGGGCTCGTAGGACTTGAATCTCGTCGGGCTTCAACGGGCTATTTGTACGGTAGATCAGCACGTCTTCTTGTCTCTAATCTCGAGAGCTCGAAAATCACCTGTCGGCATCTGCAGCGTCTGGCAAGAAAAATGACATGTTAGCGGTGTGATAGGTGAACCTTTAGCTCAGATCCTTAGGGAACAGCCAAGGTAGAAACGTACAGGGTAGATTTGAGCCCATTTCTTGGGGTGTTCGAGTCAGAGCGCAGCTTTCCAAGGTGATGAATGTCAAATGGTTCAATGGTTCAGGCGTCACAAGCTTGGTTTGAGCCACTTCGACCGTGGCGGTGCGTTTTGCGCTAACTTACTTTAGTCATCATGCGGGTAAGCCACGCGTAACTGTCGATCACTTCAATGTTTACATCAACAACAGTATCAACTATCGCATGCTCCTCATCGTTCATACCTAAGTCTATCCAGCTTCAATTTAAAGCGCATTGCGTTGCAAGCAAATCTGAATTGATAGTTTTCTCTCTAAAGCGCTGAGTTCCCACCCCAACCATTTCTGGAATATGCTACTTGATGAGGATCCAGCGACGGTAAGTCTACGGGAACCGTTGAATCTCACAGAGCTGTTTCTAACTACTCGGGAAAGCTAATTCATCACACAATTGGAAATTTCAACATACACCCTGACAAGATAGCTATTGGCCGCATAAATGAGTCACTATCCACACTTCAGCAAGCCCGAGACCTGCGTTTTCGAGAAGCCGAAAGTGCTTTAAAGAGTAATGAGAAAACGAATACTCCGTTGATGGTTCTATATGCTTATTTGATTGTCAGAGCTTTCGCGGAATCTTGCAACTTTGGGGCAGCAGCACGGCGAAACAGTCTCCTCCCACAATAGTGTCGACCACGCCTCGCAAATCGTTGAGCTTGACACACAAAAGTTTCGTATTGCTAAGGCAGCTTCAGAGCTTGAAATCGAGGGCGAAAGATTAGAGCAGGAGCTAGAAGTTCTGAAGGGCCGGCTGCAGGAACTCGACATTCAGGGTGTTGAAGGGGATGAGGCAACGAAGTTAAGGCGGGAGATTGATGACCCAACGATGTAAGTATCCAAGAAATTGGCTGGCAAGCCAATGAAGGTCTGATGGCTAACGGCAAGGTTGTCAGACTTAAGCTCAAAGTCTACCGCTCACTCGGAATCGATGTGGAGACAGACAATGCCGGGAACTACAGCAGAGCTGTGATACGGAATAACCAAAAGGGTGACGTCCATGTGGTCAACATCGACCCAAAGTTCTCGCGATTTTTCTATGCCAACTACTTCTGGCAGACAATGTAGTTTGTACCGAATAGGGTTTCTGGATAGGGTTGGTTTTGCTAGGTTATCCATGAACGAAGTTTGAACAGGCGCGGAATGGCAGGAGCATCTTCGTTCGGGCATATAGAATCTAATGGAGTCTAGCTGAGGATTACTAGTGCACATTTGAGGGGCGTTTCCAAGAGACGGGCTCGACAATGTGGCCAAATCCGCACCTGCTAGTTAATTGGCCTAATTGAAACATTTGAGACTTAGCCTTGTTCCCTGGTATTGATTCATAGCGTCTGTATCGGGTCGCTAGAAGCTATAGTAAGAATCAGGATATGCTTGTGCATTTTATAGGAAAAGGTGGGCCGACGAAAGTTGTACTACTAAAAGCCTGTTTCGCAAGTCTCTTTTCAAATAAAATCAGCTTATCCTATTCTCTGCCAGGAGTTCTCTGAAAACTTTGAGTAATATGAAGGGTGCCTGGGCTTCTTTAACCTAAAGAACGAAACAGAAGGATTGACAGAATGTGAGGGTAACACTGAGCCTCTAGTTGCAAGAGAAAGTTCACAGACATATATTTTTTAACAATACTTGCATCATACTCCGTATGTATATCGACTACGCCCGGTTGATCACCAATAGTATGCTTTATGATACAAAAGACAAAATTGAAGGAGTTCCACAAAAGATGGCCTCTAGTTTTCAGAAATACTGCGAGGATTGATACCGGAGATCTTGATAAGATAAGGTACTACCGCTAAACAAGCGTTTATAGCGCGATACCGGTAAAGCATAATTCCGATGCAATGCGGCAAGATTGAAACAACGTTCTGCCATCCCATTTGTTTTGCCTGTGCCATTTTTGAAAACAATGACAGTATGCCTCGACATAGGCCCGCATCTTCTGGCTACGCCCGTATAGCTCAAGCAGATGAAGAGAATGGTTACATTGATGACTCGGACGAAGAAGATGCTCTCCGCGCCCCTCGTACCATTTCCGCTTCAGCTCTGCGATATGCCCCAATCCAGCCCCAGTCCCATGAGCAAATGTTCGCGGCCCCCAGCGATAGTTCGTTGGGACACCAACGTCGGCCAAGCTCCGGAAAACGGCGTATGCGAAGGAACTCGTCTGGTGTGGACATCAAAGCAATTAATGCTCGGCTGGAGCGGTGGGCGGAAGAAATTGCTTCGAAATTCAAAATTAATAGAGTCAAGGGCAAGACAGATGAAGAGGAGCAATTAGAGATCCAGCACTCGGTTTTTCAGCCTCCGGAGGGCATGAGACCAGCCAGTGCGGAAACGCTTGCTTCAGACGGCGAAGATTTTCATGGAGACCGTATAACGAAGATGGAGTTCGATGATATAGTTGAGAGTGTGAAGGTCGCCATAGAGCTTGGTGTTCATCCAAAGATGATATCCCAAGGAAGTTCAGGGAGCTACTTCGCCCGGAATAGTGAGGGCAAGGTCGTTGGTGTTTTCAAACCTAAGGACGAGGAACCATACGCATCAAGGAATCCCAAATGGACCAAATGGATACACAGAAATCTATTTCCCTGTTTTTTTGGCAGAGCTTGTCTTATACCGAATCTTTCATACGTTTCTGAAGCAGCTGCCTACGTACTGGATGTGAGACTGCAAACGCATCTGGTTCCATACACCGATATCGTATACCTGTCTTCAAAGTCATTCTTCTATGATTTCTGGGATAGGTCCAACTATTACCGAAAGAGAAAGTCTCTCCCAGCGAAAGTGGGAAGTTTTCAAGCTTTCTTGAAGGGTTTCACGGATGCGAACATATTCTTACGAGACCACCCTTGGCCGGATCAGGTTAATTCGGGGTTTCGACATCAGGACGCACAAAGGAGGAAGCGGAGAAATTGGGCCGACACCTGCCGGCCGAGTTCGGCTGCATCAGACGACGAAGAAGAGGAGGCAACGAGTGATTTACGGTCAGCAACTACCGAGGATGAGACACCTGGAAGTAGGTTTGTCTGGACAGATACATTGCAGCAGTCTTTTCGCGAAGAGCTAGAGAAGCTAGTCATTCTGGACTATATCATGAGGAATACAGACCGAGGATTGGATAATTGGATGATCAAAGTCGACTCGCAGAGCCAAGAGGTCTCTATCGTTTCCGAACCTCCCAAAATGAACGGTAGTCAGAGCAAAATTACAACGGTCCCAGTACCGAAAAACAAAGAAGGTCTTTCTGTGTCAGATCCTTCACCCTACAAGCGCCAAGAGTCCATGGTGGCCGCGAATGGTTCATCAACTCTCTCAAACGTTTCGGACCCCGGTAGAGGTCCAATAATCTCCATTGGGGCCATTGACAATAGTTTGTCGTGGCCTTGGAAGCATCCTGATGCTGTAAGTGGTTTTCGAATCCACTCGTCAGATTCTTATATTAATTGTTCACAGTGGCGTAGTTTCCCATTCGGATGGCTGTTCCTTCCTGTGTCCCTTATTGGAAGACCCTTTTCCTCGAAGACTCGGGATCATTTCCTTCCGTTGCTGACTTCCAAACAATGGTGGAGCGAAACTCAAATGGCTCTGCGCCGAGTATTTAGTCAAGATTCGGACTTTCAGGAGAAGATGTTCGCCAAGCAGATAGCTGTTATGAAAGGACAGGCTTGGAATGTCGTAGAAACTCTGAAGACGCCCGATCATGGTCCTTTGGAGTTGACGCGAAGGACTCGTGTGTGCGTTTGGGATGATCTCGTAGACATCCCCGTTGCTATACCCATGCGAGTTCCATCGGCGGAGATGCGCCGACAAAGAAACTCGGACTTACGAAAAAGTATTGAAGAGGAAGAAATGGATATCAGTGCCGCAAATACGTCAGCAACGGCACCACAGCATGATCTTCTCGGGTTATCCACCCCTCCTGCTGAGTTACCGAATCCGAATCGCTTCGATTTATCTCGCCATGGCAACTCTTCTGATTCCATGCATGCGGTTGATGGACAGCAAACACCGGCGACTGTCGATGGTGCGACACTCGATCTCAACAGCGAAGCGCGTGCACCTAAGAACAAACCTCTCAAAACCCTCGCCAGGCCGGGAACAGTAAGATCCAAGACAAGGCTAAGCTTTGAAGAGCCCAGAAAATCGCCGGGAGTAGACAGTCATCGCAGGCGGTATTCTTATTCTACAAGGAATGGGAGCACTTCGTTCTTGTACGATGGGGATGATCTAGAGGGGGATTTGGGATATGCGGCCGCAGAAGGTATGGAAGGGAGCCAGCGAAAAGTCATTGTGGAGAGATTGGAAACGGTCAAGAGCAAGAATCCGGTATTTTCTTGGTGTTAAAAGAAGCAATAGTAGTACGATTGTACACATGGGGTATCTATGCATAGCGTCGGCGTCTTGGAACTGGGCGGTCATTGTTCTAGGGGAATGCTTGTGGGGGGCTTGGAACCACGAGCTTGTGAGGGCTTTAGTTGCTGCATTAGGATCTTGTTTCCGTCACGATGCGGTAGTTAAGATGCCAGTCCCTTTGTGGAGTATCAATGTATGGACCTTTAAGTACCTCGAAAAGCTGGGGGCGCGTTATCAGGCAGTAGTTATCCGATTAATCTAGCTGCGTCTTGTGAGACCTGTCTTGGATAATGTACGAACCAATATCTTGTATATAGCTGAGTGGACGAGAAACATATTCCACAGCTATCGACTACTTTTTGGTTTCCAGAGTTCTAGGTAGTGGGCATTATCGACAACTCGTAACCTGTACGTAGGCTGTCACGGCTGTTGATACTTATAAGGTGCAGCCGCAGGTCAACGAGGCTGAAAAATCTTAATTATTAGCGCGGCTCGCGTGGATGCATGACATTTTTGCCCTATGGTAAGGCATCCCTTGATTAATGATCTCGACCGCATTCACGCTGATACCCAACCTTACTTTTATTCATTCACTTATGATGATCCTCGGGCTCGGCCCTACTTTTTCCTCCATCTCACTTTCCGTCTTTCCTTTTCTTCACATCCTTCCACCCTCATCCAACCTCATCTTCCTCCACCACCATGGATGGCTACACCAACGGCTATGCAATGCCTAGACAGGATGCACGCAACATGCCTTTGTCTACAGCTGCCAACGGCATGCCGATATCAGCGGCAATGCTTACAGACCCAAAGGAGCTGAAGAAATGGGCGAACGGTACTACGAACTCTCACTTTGCCGCTCCATCTTCCTCAGCTCGGCACAACAGCGAGCCGCCATCTTCTTTTCATCTCGTTACATCTCCTACTATCAGTCCTTTATTGAGAGATGGTGCTTACCATATTTTCGAGGAACAAGGTCGCAACAAGAAAACTACGAACGCGTCTGTTGCAACCCAACCGCCACCGGCCTGCTTCGATCCACGACAGCTTCTCGACCCGAAAGGTTTCAATCAAAACCGAAGCGATTCAAAATCTGAATTGAACGATCTTGCTTCTCCGCATAACTCTTACGCCCCATCTCACCAGCAGAACGTGCTAGCAGCACATCCTAATGGAATAGGCAAGCGCGACCACAAAGAAGTCGAGGGTCAGGGTCAGGGTCAGGGTAACCTCATTGAGCGAATGCATAACGTCACCAATCATGAGGAGCGACCGGTTAAGAAACGTAAGACTGAGGATAACGACTTTGTTGACGACGACGAGCGTCGAAAGGTCGCTTTTGAAGGTGGGAAGGGAGATTTTGGGGAGTATTTGAAAGAGAAACGAAAAGAAGGGGAGAACTCTGTACCTACCAACGCTGTAGTAGATTTGACGGGTGGTAGATATTCTCTAAAAAGCCGCAGAGCCCCATGTACTAAGACTATATCTAGGTGATGACGATGACATCGTGCTTGTCAGTGACAGCGCAGATACGGAAGTCTGTTATGGACGGTTAGACCATGCCAAGGTGCAGGCTCATCTTGTTCCCAATCCGAGTCCGAAGTCGACTCTTCTCGGAAGGAATGACTGGCCTGCGATGAAGATCAAGCTACATCGTTTTCCTGGAAAGGACAACATTATTCGCGTGCTTGATCCAACCGGAAAGGACTTTGGAAACGTTGACGTACGAACTTCCCTGGGACTGGCTCGCATTATGGACTCAAAGAACCCGAAATTTCGCACTCAGGCCCGCTTGAACCTTCGAAGAAGAAAACCTGATGAATATCCGAGTAAAGAATGTTCGGAGTATCTGGATATGACCCTCAACCTATACGGCCCAAAAAGCTCAGCAGTAAGGATTGGTAAGTTTCTGAGTCAGAAGCAATTGTATCTTCGTGCTCCTTTCTCCGTGGATACTGGCATCGAAGTCGTAAATCCGCACGTCCCGAATGTCGCGCCTCGAACGAGCCTTCCCGGTCTGTCAGCTGGCCTAACTACAAGTGCTGGCTACGTTTCGCGTACCGTGGAGGAAATTCGTAGTGATGTTATTGGGATGTTTGATTCTCTTGAGAAATCCGAGAATCTTCCTGAAATGGAAGCCGATCCTCGAATTACTACTCCACTGTTATCGCATCAGAAGCAAGGCCTCTACTTCATGACCTTCAAGGAGAAAGAGCGTGTTTTTAGCGAAGAGGAGGAAGGCAATAATTCTCTCTGGCGCCTGAAATTGAGACCTAACGGCCAAAGAATGTACTTCAATGTCATAACGGGCCACGAAGAATTGACCCAACCGCCTGAGGTTCTGGGGGGCATTTTGGCGGACATGATGGGCTTGGGGAAAACCTTGAGCATACTGTCATTGGTTGTTGGAAGTTTAACAGAAGCTGAAGAATGGGCTAGACAGGCACCATCGCAAAATACGACAACTGACGTGCCTCTTGTTCGCAATTCTAAAACGACCCTGCTTGTGTCGCCAATGAGTACCATGACCAACTGGGAAGAGCAAGTCAACACGCATATTGCACCAGATTCTCTATCATACTACATTTACCATGGAGGTAACAGAAACCAGAACATCAATCATCTGTCACAGTTTGATATTATCATTACGACTTACTCCACTGTATCAAGTGAGATATATGGACGAGGAAAGAAGAAAGATGCGAGTCCGCTCGCCCAGATCAATTTCTTCCGTATTGTTCTGGACGAAGCGCATATGATTCGGGAGCAATCAACCCGACAGTCTCAAGCAATCTGCACGCTTTCGGCGCAGCGACGATGGGCAGTCACCGGTACCCCTGTTCAGAACAGGCTTGATGATCTGGGTGCTCTCATCAAATTCCTTCGCGTTAAGCCTTTCAACGAAAAGCACGGTTTTGCTCAATTTATTCTTAGCCCCTTTAAGCAAGCGGATCCGGAGATTCTACCCAAGCTTCGCCTTTTGGTAGATAGTATCACCCTGAGGCGTCTGAAAGACAGAATCGATCTACCTCCTCGTCATGATCAGCTTGTTAGACTTTCATTTAGCGACGAGGAGTTTACTTTGTACGAGTGGTTCGCTAAAGACTCGGATAACAAGATGAAGATAATTGCCAGCGAGAATAAGAAGAGTCTGGGAGGAAAGACCTACGTGCATATTTTACGGGCAATCATGCGTCTCCGGCTGATTTGCGCTCATGGCAGAGAGTTACTTAACGAGGACGACTTGAAGATAACCGAAGGATTCAGCATGAACAACGCCATCGACCTCGAAGATGAAGAGGAGAAGCCCGTACTGAGCTCGCGTCAAGCGTACGAGATGCTTATGTTGTTCAAGGAGACTAATGGCGATACATGTGCTCAGTGTGCACGTAAAATCGGCCTTAAGGATAATGAATCGGAGAACGTCTCAAGCAGCAATGACATCATCGGATATATGTTGCCTTGCTATCAGATAGTCTGCAAAGACTGCTTTCAGGACGTCAAGAAGTCTCTTGAACAGAAGAGCATAATCGATACTCAGCAACGTTTCACGTGTCCATACTGCGAGCAGTATATGCGAACTTCCTTCTTCGAACTCACTCAGCAAGGTATCGATATTGCAGAGGAGGAGAGACAAGAAGCTAGAGAGAATCCAAGGAAGGCCAAAATCATGGGGAGATATGGAGGGCCACACACGAAGACTAAGGCACTCATTGAAGCGCTTAAACAATCTCAGGTTGAAAGTCAGAGCCTTGACCGTCCCATCAAGAGCGTAGTCTTTTCCGGCTGGACTTCGCATCTGGATCTCATTCAGATCGCTCTGGAGGATAACGGTTTCAAATTTGCCCGTCTGGATGGAAAGATGACACGAAATAAGCGTACTGCAGCTCTGGATGCTTTCCGGGACGACGAAGAGACTACCGTCTTTCTTATCTCAATTGGTGCTGGGGGTTTGGGACTAAATCTTACCACTGGATCCAAGGTCTATATTATGGAGCCTCAATTCAATCCCGCAGCTGAAGCTCAGGCTGTTGACCGTATCCATCGCTTAGGTCAGACGCGGGAGGTCACCACGACCCGCTTCATCATGGAGAACAGTTTCGAGGAGAAGATGCTGGACCTGCAGCGCAAGAAGCAAAATTTGGCGGATCTCAGCATGAATCGTGGCAAGCTCGACAAAGCCGAGGCTGCAAAGCAGAGGCTGGAAGAGCTTAGGAGTCTCTTCAAGTAGAGTTGGAAATTCGTACTCCTCCAACAAGGATTTGGGCGGGTCAAGTTGGTTATCGCTCCAGGTGCATCGTCATCTGCTTTTCGTTTGATCTTTTTTATTTTGCACTCACAACATTACTTGATGGCGAACATGACCGTACTATGAGCATCTTTAGCGCGAAATTTCTTTTGGTAAATGACACGAAGTGCTCGGGTCATTTACAGATTTGAACTTGTTGGATCGTTTCGGTTATTTAGGACGATACCAGACTTAGATCTGTGATCCAGGTCCATAGCAATGTTACGCCATTCCTTTTCGACGTTCCATCATGACATACAGTTACCAAAGCCTCACCTTGGTATACCACACACGCCCTCCAAACTCCCAATTCTGCCAGATCCTTTCCTCCATTCCTCGTCATTTTACTCACTCAACCCTTAAGCCCGTCCCGGCAAGCCCGCCAAAGAATCAATTTCCCCCAGCCTCACCGCCTAACCCCCTCCAAAACCCCATCTAACCTTCTTATCCACGCCTCCCTCTCCCCAACCCCCTCGCTCCTCTCCCTCTCACTCTTCCTCAACACTTCCTCCAACTCCGCAATCCGCCCCTCCTGCGCCTCCTTCGAATTTTCCACCCCAGGCAACCTCCCCACCAGATACTCAATCTGCTTCGCCTTGAACATCAGATCCTGCGCTAGTTCTCTTTTGGCGGACTCGAAGGTCTGGGGGGAGTCGGGGAGTTGGGTGGGATTGATGTCGGAGGGGAGGGACGGGGGTTGGGAGGGGAGGGGGGAGGAGGTGTGATGGCTGGTGAGGTAGCGGAGAGAGGCGTAGAGCTGGGTTGATAGCTGGGTCAAATGTTAGTCTTGGCGGGGATGGGGGTTGGGAAGGATGCGGAGGTTCGGGTGGGGCTGTCAGTACCTGGTCCAGGCAGTCTTGAAGTTGGGTTAGGATGTCGGCCATGCTTAACTGGAGTCAGTCGTTTTGAGTGGTTCTCGTTGGCTGTGCCTCTTCAAGTCGCGATCAGACTGTGGTGGTCCGAGACCGAGTTCGCCTCATTAGAAAGACTTCAAGGTACTTGTACTGTTCGTGGGTATGGATCCTCATAATCAGTGATCACGCCAAGCGTGTTTGGGCTAAATACTTGCTTATCTGATCGCTCAAAACCCACCAGCCCTAACCGAAATCTGGGGTGCATGAACCTCGATTTTAGCTGTTTTACTAGCTACCAGTCGCGCTGGTTTTATTGTCAAACCAACGCTTGTATTCGGCCGTTATTGAATGATTCAACTCTTGTGTGTGATGCCACCGAAGACTAAATTTACTTCTCGCCACCTCCTTCGACATCTCCACAAAACGTTTTTCCCTGCTGTCCCCTGCAGATTTTGTACGACTGCTACTACCCCCTTCTCATACGCCTCTTCTCCTTCCCCGCACCCCACCGAGTCCTCCATAGCGACGACCATCACCACTTCTCCATCCCAAGCTCCCTACAACCCACCCTCATCTCTCCATCTGCAACCCCACTTCGACCTCCCCACCTTCCTCACCCACGCCGCACGCACCTCCCTCTCCCTCACCTCCACCGTCTACACAGGTACCTACTACGAATACCTCTGCGCCTCTATCCTCCGCCGTCTTTTCTTCACCCTCACCCGTGTGGGTGGGCCCTCCGACCTCGGCATCGATCTCCTCGGCCATTGGCACCTCCCATCCATCCCCTTTCCCCTCCGTGTCCTCGTTCAGTGCAAAGCGCTAAAAACCAGCGCGCGCCCAGAGTCAATACGCGAACTACAAGGAGCTATTGTTGGCGCTCCTGCGGCGTGGAGGACGAGGATTGGGGATTCAGAGACGGTGATCGGGGTATTGTGTGCGAAAACCAAGGCGACGATGGGGGTGAGGAGGGCAGTGAGGAGGTGTGGAATGCCTGTTGTGTGGATCATGGTTGATGATTTAGGTGAGGGGAGGGGTAGAGTAAGACAGGTCTTGTGGAACGATAGGGTAGATGAGTTGGGAGGAGAGGGGGTTGGGGTGGGGGTGAGATATCTCGGTTGGGGAATGGAGAAGGAGATGGTCCTGATGTGGAAGGGGGAGCTGTGGGAGCCAGGCTTGGTCAAAGAGGAGGGATTTGAGTGAACGGTATGAACGATAGACTTTGCAGCAACCCCCGAAACTTATACGAAGAGTCACCTCTAGCTGGCAAGTCATCCAGCGCGGCTCCTGTACTGGAAGCACTTCGAGATGGAAACGAGCCATTCTACGGCTCACGTTCGACTACTCTGGCAAAAGTGGCTCACTCGCAGGAGCTCGGAGATTGTCCCTGCTGTACAGAAGTGCTCACAGACAATCTCTCTCCCCACATATTCCATTTCGGATTCATCCAAACAAGCCTGTTAACAAGCGCCTGATGCGAATGTTGTGCAAGAAGATATGAGGATCGAACCACACTCTCTCGATGCACATGCTTGCCCCCAACCGACGAAAACCCAGCATAGCTCACAGACCACAAGCTTCCCCTCCACCAACAAAGCCATAATTAAATTCAACAGACCAACCAGCCAAGCGCCCAGTTCAAACTCAGGAGAGACATCACCGAGCTTCCCGACCCGTCTCACGGATTCTCACCCTTTCGGGTCCGTAGCTGCCACCCCATCAGAGAAGGTGGCTACAAACAATCAGCTCGCGACTTATGGTGCAGGCCTCCTATTCGCGAGGCCGCTGCAAAAGACCTGGGTAGCAGTCAGCCGTTGATTTAAGTTCATCGAGCCATATACCTTCATAAGGAACGGAAGACTCTCAGGACGCCGAAGCCCTATTGGACTGCAGTTTATATGAGTGGCAGGGTTTTTGCTCAGATAGAGTTGCACGCTGTTGAGCCATCGAGTAAGATGTTCATTGGTGGTCATGGGATGCCTATCGCATATGTCCAGGCATGTATGATACCGAAGTAAATGCTGCGACTCGGTAAACTGTACAGATGAAGAGCTTGTAAGTATGATGCGTATAGCTAAGGCGATATGGTATATATCTGATAGGTCTGGTGATAACCCCTTATTACGACTCTAAATCTACACACCCTCGATGTACAAAGCCTTCGAGTGTAGGTGGTAGTAGTGTAGGTCTCAAATCTATATGCCCAGCGCCGCATTGAATGTAATTTCTTCCCGGCTTTGCTCTAAAATCATCAAATGAAACGCTCATCAACTACACACGAATCTAAAACCATGAAATCGCCAAAGCTTCAAGAGCTCGTTAAAAACTTAAGCATCCCTCCCCAAGTCCCTCCCCAACTTCCTCATCTTCGCCTTCATAACATGATCATGCCTAATACTCCACAGACTAATCACCACCCCGGCAACACTCGCCCCAAACGTCACCCAATACGCCCTCTTATAGCACTCCAACCCATCCGGGCACTCCCTCCTCCCGCCTGGCAGGATAGTGCTATGCCCATCATAAATCCTGCCATAGATTAGATTGAAAATATTCCCCGAAATCACCGGCGCGAGCGTCATGCAGCCCCAGTTCTGACTCAAGCCGGCGACACCGAAGGTCTCGGCGACAAGGGAGGGATAGACGCCGAAGAGGAACCCGTAGGCGAGACCGGTGAGGCCAGAAACAAAGCCGAGGAAGTGGGGGTTTTGGATGCGGGCGCCGCAAATTTGGGCGCCGCAGAAGATGACAGAGGAGGTGAAGAGGCACCAGAAGCGGGACATGGAGAGTTTTTTGACGATGAGGTCGGATCCTACGCCTGGGGGTGATTTGTTAGATTGGGTGTTCTTGAAGAAGGGTTAATTTGAGATCTTGAAGGAGAACTTACCACTGCAGAGACGGCCAATGAAGCTTAGGACGGAGAGGATGGAGACGTGCGCTAGCTGGCGTTCTTGGACGAAACGAGGGGAGGCGCTGTCGTCGTAGTGAGCCCAGAGAGCTATTGCATCGTTCCCAATGTTGCTGGGAAGCGTTAGCGCGACTTGGTTGGAAGTTGTTCTGGCTACTCACTTGATAGTCATCAGGCCGATACCAGTCAACAAGCCCAACAACGAAAACAATTGCCAGAACTCAACCTTGGAAAGCAAAGCAACACCTCGGATATCTAAATGATGTGATTTATGATTAGTATGACCAGAAGTAGATTTGGCATCGTCGTCTCCAAAAGGGATATCCCCGGGACTCGAGGAAGAAGATTTAGATATCAAGGAGGAAGTCTCATCTGTGTCTTTATTAGAGGCTAGGGCCTCACGATCGAACATTGCGGAAGCTTTGATAGGGTCCTCGTGAAAAGGGGCAGACTCTTCATGACAGACGGGCTCTTGCGTACCTGGCTCTTGAGGCAGACACCCCGTGCTGTGCTTTCGGTCTTCCGATTTGGTGCGTTTTAGTGGACTTGAATCCCTCCCGTCGTTAGTGGTCGGTATGGCGGAGTAAGCCGGTGGATGCGGAACGACGCGGAGAAAGAAGAATGAGACGAAACACATGGCGAATGTACCGATGGCCAGCATAAGGAGGAAGTCGGTAGTGTTATCAGGAAAGGCAAAGGAAGAAATGGTCACGAAGAAGAAGGCACTGAGGCCGAAGGCGGCTAAAGGAAAACCCGTGGCAGTCCCACGATGGTTGGGCCAATTGAGCGCAGCTAACCAATAGTAAGGCCCAGGTGTATCAAATTCCGAATCGTGGAGGGACCTTACATGTTTTGATGGAGCCTGAGAATGCGGCGGCACCACCAATGCCAGTCAGGCACTGGAAGAAGCACAACCATGGTAACGCAATCGAGCCTGGTCCATCATCGTACGCTGTGGAGTATCAGAAAGGAAGGTCTACGATGGAATAGGCGACTCCAACCTTTGTGCATCATCAAATAACCTATTCCGAGCAGAAATGCGCCCATCATGACCCCAGGCCTCGGCCCCTTTGAATCTACCAGCAGACCCACGGGTATACCAGCCGCATACATGCCCAGGTTGCCAAATGTACCCTGTCACCTTTCAATTCCCTGTCGTTCGAGGATACCACGGCGCCACTCACTATTAGATTGCTCTCAGTCTTTGTGAGCTTCATCCGGGTCGCGAACTGAGGAGCCCATGCCGAGTAGGCGTACTGTGAATCTAATGAGCATTGGTACAAAGATACCACGCAAGACATGACAAACGTTTGTCCCACAAGACAGCGAGATCACGGTCGCGGCAACAACGGACACAATCCGTGCTGCTCTCAATTTGCTTTCTGCCATCCTAGCCGCACGACGTTCTCCGTACAGGGAGGAGCCAAAAGACTACCGATACACCATTGGGGCTGTTCTGACTGTTGGAGGCCTGCTCGACCGACGGTTGGGTTGATAAGCGATATTTCTTCTCACAAACGAAGAGTCGACGCTGATTTTCCAATGACAGTTACAATCCGTACAACCCTATTTTATAGTAGCGAGTAATCCTCTCCAGGCGTAGAATGCATGAAAATGAATTGAGACAAAATATACTTAGAGTAGAAGGATTGGTAATTCGTAAGCGCAATGAGATCACAGATAGAGACACCCCTGCACATCACAGGGCTGACGGACTTCTGCCGCAGCCCGCCTTGGTTGGCGCTTCCACATCGTCGACGTCTCGCCTTTCAACCAAAACACCAACAAACTCTACTGCAAGTTGTTGATCAATCATGGGGGCTTTACTATCGCTACCGCTACTCGCACTCCCGAGTATGGGGACAGTATGTTTCACCCTTTCCGACTACCAGATCTCAACTAACCTTGGTCAACAGCTTGTGACTTTTGGAGCGTCATGCTGTGGAGCCGCAACCTGTTCGGCGGTATGCAGTGCGTGCGGAAAATTCCAGAGCAGGTATGTAATGATGAGGTCTATGTTCGGGGTGTTTGCTGATGAGAAGATAGTATGGCCACCCGGATAGCCTACGCTCTTGTTCTTCTAGTGAACTCGATCGTCTCTTGGTTAATGCTTACGCCATGGGCACTGAAAAAGCTCCAATACCTTACCACAGATTATATGACCTTGTGTCAAGGGAAACAATGCTATGGATACGTCGCTGTGCAGCGGATGAACTTTGCCCTTGGACTCTTCCACTTCTTTCTGGCAGTGCTACTACTTGGTGTCAAATCTTCTCGAGACGGTCGAGCCGCGCTCCAAAATGGATATTGGGGTCCCAAAATCATTGTCTGGCTTGCCTTCGTCGTCATGAGCTTCTTTATCCCCGAAGGCTTCTTCCAAGTCTGGGGTCAATACTTCGCCCTAGCTGGAGCCATGCTTTTCGTTCTCCTGGGCCTCATCCTCCTCGTAGATCTCGCTCACACCTACGCCGAATACTGTCTTGAGAAAATCGAGAAATACGATTCCAAAGCCTGGCGCACCCTCCTCATCGGATCTACCCTCAGCATGTTTACCGCCTCCTTCGCCATGACCATCGTGATGTACATCTTCTTCGCCCAAAGCGGCTGCTCCATGAACCAAGCTGCCATTACAATCAACCTCCTTCTCATCATCCTCATTTCCGCCATCTCCGTCCACCCCACTATCCAAGAATACAACCCGCAAGCCGGCCTCGCCCAATCAGCTATGGTCGCCATCTACTGCACCTACCTCACCATGTCCGCCGTCAGCATGGAACCCGACGACCGCCACTGCAATCCCTTGATCCGCGCAAAAGGCACCAGAACCGCATCCATCGTCATTGGCGCCATCGTCACCATGCTCACAATCGCCTACACCACCACCAGAGCCGCAACCCAGGGCATTGCGCTCGGCGCCCAGGGCGCAAGCGCCTACGCCAAAATCCCAGATGAAGACGGCGAGCACGGCCTGGTCGACACCCAACCCGACACCTCGCGCCGATCCATGCGCGCCGAAGCCCTCCGCGCGGCCGTCGAGGCCGGCTCTCTCCCCGCTAACGCCCTCGACTCCGACAATGACTCCGAATCCGGCGACGACGACGGCCACGGCGGCAAAGACGACGAGCGCAGCGGCACACAGTACAATTACAGCCTCTTCCATGTGATTTTCTTACTAGCGACGACATGGGTCGCGACGCTGCTGACCCAAAATATTGACTATGAGCCAATGGGCGATTTCGCAGCCGTTGGAAGGACGTACTGGGCAAGTTGGGTCAAGATTGTGAGTGCGTGGGTTTGTTACGGGATCTATAGCTGGAGTCTCGTGGCGCCCGTGGTGATGCCGGAGAGGTTTGGGCATTGAGAGGGTAGACGGGGTGGGGTTTTGCGTTTGCGTTTGGCAGAGTGGGAAGGCGTTAGGGAGGGCGTATCGGGCGGTTTCTATATATTGTGTAGGATCGAACACTTCCATCTTGGAACCTTTTCACCCCCTTGTAAACTGACCATCAGTACTCTCCATCACAAAGCGTACCAGATATTTCTGGCATTGACATGCTGCTGCGTCTCAAAATCCTTGATGCGAGGGAGTCACCCCGCAAGGTAAGATAAAAGAACAGGAAGTCTTGCGAGTTTAGATTGGTTGAGGGTTGGGGTGGTCTAAAGGCACGGGTGGGTGTGGAGAATTAATTAATTGGCAGAGGGCCAGTTTTTTGGTTAAAACCATCACGAATCCAGCACGACACTCAAACAAGTTGAGAGTTTTCTCGAATAAACTAACCCATCATTCTTATCCCAACTAATTCCCCCAAATCCCCCAACTCCCCATACCTCCGCACCCCCAACTCTAACCTCCACACCACAGCATACAAGCACCACCCCACATGGACAAAAAATCGGGTATTAAGGTATTAGGTATCCCATTAACTTTTCTTAAAACAGCCGCAGTATTCTCCTGCAGATAACAACACAAAGGAAAATCGTGGGTGGTAATAGTACAGCGTCTCAGACTTCTCAACCAACAACATCCTCCTACAGAAAATTCCCAAGCCATGATAATGGCACGGTAAACATTTAGTATTACAGTAAGATAGAGGAAAGCGTATCACTGTGGTATCATCTCCAGCCGGACATAAAAAAGCAGTGTAGCATCAAGTTGCCTAGTGGGGAAGCGACTGAGGCGGCTCCGGATACTCATTTGTCTCCGACAGCCTGGGCCTCTTAGCTGACGGCTCCGGACTGTCCCTCAGCTCGCTGACCTCGCGCTCGAGGTCCTCGACTCTCCGCTTGAGATCATCCTCTCTGCGTCGAGACTCGTCCAGGAGCTGCCTAAGCTGGTTCTGCGAGCCTTGCTGCATGTTTTCTGTTCGCCGAGCATGTGCCTCGCTCTGTTCGAGTTGAACGACTGTTCCTCGGAAAAGATCATTGATGACTTCCAGCTCGCTAACGCGAATTTTGAGTGTAGCGTTTTCTTGTAACAGTTGGTCGTGGGTTTTGGGTGGTTCAAGGTGGCGGTCATTTTGGGAAGAGGTGGAGCCGGGGGATGGGTGGCGGAAGTGGAGAGCGGGTAGCGAAGGGGAGGGATGAAAGCCGTGGTCGAAGGAAGACACACCGTCGAACATGTGCTGAGGAGCGATGTTGGAGGGGTGGTGGATGGCGGGCGTGGTGGTACGGGAGACGGGGGAGTTGGAGCGGTCGGAACCACCTGATGAGGTTTTATGTGATGTTCGGTGATTATCTAGATGGTTTGGCGGAGGAGTGCCGGCCTCTGACTGCGATATAGGTTGACCATTTCCATCAAAGAGTGACTAGACCAAAGGACATTAGCCACGGAAATCTAGATATCTGTCAACGCAACTTCTACCTTCTTTTTCTGCCCTTGTGCGGCGCTCTTGACGCGATTGCGACTCTTGATCACGTCGGTTTTGAGGCTTATCGGTCGAGGCGTCCCATGTAATTTTAGGAAGAGACCGCAGGCATTGCAGAGAACCGACCCAATTTCATCTCGGCGCCATAGCGGTGTCGTCGAAGTCGTGCAGTTCTGGCACACAGGCTGGAGATTTCCACGTTCATGGTCAGCAAATGTAGCCATGTTGAGATGTAAAGCGATAAGGGTTTTTTGGCGGTTCAAAACTGTACGATAACGGATCCCGCCGAGGCTAGTAAGAAGAAGATGCCAACTCACAGGAACATTGCCTGAAACACCGGGGGTTGCCGCCGGAGATGATGTTGCGTAGGCCATGTTGTGACTCGCATTGCTATATGCTCTGTGGTCATACCCAGTAGTTAGCATGATGGATTGACAAGACGGTAGGTTGGCACGCCATCGACATTTGCGACAATCCTCCTCGCGTAGCAGTCGCGTTCGTGGAACAAGCAACACTGGAAACGACGCACCTTAGCTGTGGAGAAGGAGCAGACGCAACCGAAGCCAGCGTAGATAAAGCTGGAAGCGCAATGTTGTGATTATTATGATGTTGCTGATAGTGCTGGTACGTAGACGCTGACGAGGGTCTGGATATTTCGTGGCCTATCGAAGGCAACGGAGAAGGTACCCTATCGTCTGCCGAAGGAGTTGCTCGGTATGGTGATAGATCTCGATCTTGATGTGTCGAGGGTGGTCGAAGTGTGGGATCAATGGGCGATGCCCTGTAGATCAAGGGTGCCACTGTTGAAGCCGTGATTGCGGTTGGAGAAGTTTCGAGGGTTGATCAGAAGGAAGGGCAGAAGCAGGAGCTTTTCGGCGTGATATTTCGTGAGGTATCGTGGTCTGCGATTAGATATTGGGGAGAGGTCCGAACGATTGGTGGGCGGTGGTGTTGTTGTTGTTGTTAATAAGGCCGAAAGATGGGATCTTGAAATTAATTGGCAAAAATGGGAATAATTAGGTGGTAATAATCTAATAATCTATTGGAGTTGGTGACTTCTGACTCTCTAGATGGGTATTAAGATAGACGTTATAGAGTACAATTGGGTGAACAGGTGTCGCTGACGAGCTGAGATGGGAGATAGGTAGATCTAAAGGGATGGAGATTGGGAGATATTATTTTTGGCGATAAGGCGGCTCAGTCAGGGGGAGCGATTAGATGTCCCTGACAGAGTAATTGATGTACCATTAGGGCGGGCAGCCAGCAATTTCACAAGATGCACGAACGATTTCTATTTTTACACCGTTCCCTCCCTTCCTCCAATTTCATCGCGGGTTCTATTATGCCCCGTTGAGTGTTGAACCCGTCGAGTGATTCCTATTAGAATAGATCGGAAATCCCGAGAAGGTTTGACGTGAAACTGAAACAGAATTCATGTGCTCCAAGTTGGTACCTGCATATACTACTACCACTACCGGGCTGCCGTCCTAACTACCTCGAGGCACGAAGAATTGTCCCCCATTCTCGAATCTCGGAGCATTCTACGCGACCCACTGAGGAAGGCTTTGTTCTCGGCAACCTGACGCGCTTTGGAATCTTGACCTAATTGTCGCTGATATGGCGTAGAATGGCTACCATCAAGGCCCTAGAAGGCCGTACCGTAAGGCAGATCGCTCCGTGACGAGCGCCAAGTCGTGCATGACTGATCAAGCCATCCCAGGTCCACCACATCCAATCCGGGCAGGTCATTGTTGACTTGTGTTCGGTGGTTAAAGAACTAGTTGAAAACAGCTTGGACGCTGGGGCAACATCAATCGGTGCGTAATGGGACCTGTCGGAGCCCGCAACATTAAATACTTCGAGTCTGATCAAAGGTAGATGTGCGCTTCAAAAACAATGGACTCGAAGCTATCGAGGTTCAAGATAACGGAATAGGAATCTCAAGGGAGAACTATGAGACCATTGGCAAGTCAACTTAATACGTTGTAGGACAGGTCGCTCATCCATTCGCTAGCCCTCAAGCATTACACCTCAAAGCTCTCTAGCTATGATGACCTTACTTCCCTGAAAACTTTCGGCTTTCGAGGTGAAGCACTTTCGTCTTTATGCGCACTCTCTAGTTTCCACATTGCTACTGCCCAGGCGGACGAGGCGCCCAAGGGTACAAGACTCGATTTCGAAATCTCCGGCAGGCTCAAGGATACCCAAGTGGTAGCTTGTCAGAAAGGGACTACAGTAGCTGTAGAAAATCTTTTTATGAACCTACCCGTTCGTCGAAGGGAGCTTGAGAAAAACATCAAAAGAGAGTATGGTAAAGTGCTCGGTGTCATGCAAGCATATGCTTGTATAAGTACGGAAGCCAGGATTTCGGTAAGCAATGTGATGGCAAAGACCAAAAAGGCTATTGTCTTTGCAACCAAGTCCAATCAGAATACTCGAGACAATATCGCGAATGTGTTCGGTGCAAAAGCGCTGACGGGCTTGGTCGCCATGGATCTAAAATGCGAGATGCAGCCAAGTAGAACTCGGATGCAAGGATGGGCTACCCAGGTGGACACAGAGTGAGTGTAGGTCTCATCTACAATGTTGTTATGCAATCTAAGCTGTTGGCCAAGGAACAAACAAGTACGTGTGGTTGGGCACGTCTCACGTCCCATCTTCGGCGGAGGGAGACAAGCACCTGATCGTCAAATGTTTTTTGTTAACTCCAGGCCTTGTTCACTACCGCAAGTTGCCAAGGTCTTCAATGAGGTGTACAAGTCTTTCAATATCTCTCAATCGCCATTTGTATTCGCGAATATAGTTCTAGATACCAGTACGTATATCAATTCAAGAAGATTTCGCTGGCTGATAGTTCAGATGCTTACGACGTGAATGTGTCACCGGATAAAAGGACAATTCTACTACATGATCAAAATACTCTTCTGGAAACCCTAAAGGTAGTTGGACTTGTACGTAATCATATTATATATCTGACTCCCCCAGACGTCCTTGACCGAGCTTTTCGACAAGCAAGAACAGACCGTACCACAGACCCAGCCACCTATACCGAAGTTACCATCATTTAAACAGCTTCCTGTACGACGGGAGGCTTCGATTGTCGGTGAATCTGGTGACCACGACATTGGCCAAGAGGTCAAGTCATCAGAAGGTGCCCCTACTCTAACAATGGAAGAAGGAGAGCAAGAAGAGTCGGCCGATTCAGACAGCGAACCTCAAAACGAGCGAGCTACGAGTCTAATTGCGAAATTTGCTGGCCGCGATAGTCGAGACCCGGTGCGCAAGACTATCGTTACAGAGACGGCGGAGGAAGACAGAAATGCACTATCGAAAGACAAACAAAAACTAGTAAAGAAGCTTAGTAAAGGAAATAATAGTCTACAGCAGACCGATGACCCCGATGACGCTCAAGATTCATCTGAGTCTAATGTTTTGCCCAAAGACCGCCCTGTGCTTGACTTTAACCTAAGGATAGCAGAACTCCAGGCAGCTATTCCCTCAAAACAACAACAGTCATCCCACTTGGAAGACGAGGACGAGATCGCCGCGTCACAACCTTCGTCGGTCAAATCTACCCCCGGAGTTGTACAGAATGCTTTTAATCGAATGCGTCCCAGACGCGATTCTGTAGAGGTAGCAACTATCACCATTGGTTCAAAGACGACAACTTCACCGCTACGCTCGTTATATACTAAGAAGCAAAAAATCGAACCCACGCCCGCCGGTTCACCTAACGCCAGATCAAGCCTTAAAAGCTTATCTACGCAAAAGTTCAGCAGTAGCATGAAGGCGTTTGCCGCCCCTGGAACTAAGCTCACAGTATCCGATAGTATGCAACGAGACGAACTCGATCAGGAAGAAGAAGCTGGCCTAAGCTCTAGCGAGCCAGAGGTGGATGATCCAGTTCAAGAAATAGACTCAGGAGAAGGGCGATCAGAACAACATGAAGCAGAAGATCCAACACTGGAGGATCCTGAAGCTGAGAGTGACGAGCCGGGCAGCAAGTCGCAAGTAGATCTCGAGGCCGAGGGTTCCGATGGCGACTACCTCGATGAAGAAGGCAAAAAGGCCAAAGAGGACGCTAGAGTTGCTGAACTGATACAACTAGCCGAGGAGCAGTCGGCAGCACCATCTCAAAACAATGTCAAGCGTGCATCTCATTTGCTCAAGGGTGGCGGGCAGAAGGACTCGACTACAGACTTGGTCCAAGTCATCCAGACAACGGTAGAACGCATCGATGCACAGTTGCGGTCTCTGGAGAGGGCCATGCTAGAGGCATCACAGGAGAGCTACCAAGAGGAGCCAGCGGCTCTGCTCGAGGATGAATCTCCTGAGGACCGTTTATCCCTCACAGTCTCCAAAGAAGACTTTTCCCACATGCGCATAATCGGCCAATTTAATCTCGGCTTCATCCTCGCCGTCCGCCCCTCCCAAACCCCCATTAAACCCAGCTCCACCCCCTCCACACTAGTCAAAAGAGCGTCATCCGCCGACCAACTCTTCATAATCGATCAACACGCCTCGGACGAAAAATCGACCTTCGAACGCCTCCAATCCGCCACCGTAGTCCAGAACCAACGCCTCGTGAACCCCAAAACCCTCGACCTTACCGCCATCGAAGAAGAAATCATCCTCGAAAACAACACCGCCCTCCTGCGGAATGGCTTCGTCGTCGCCATCGACACCACCGGCGCCAGCCCCGTGGGCCGCCGTTGTAACCTCCTCTCCCTGCCTATGAGCAAGGACGTCACCTTTTCACTCTCCGACCTCGAGGAACTCATCGCCCTGCTCGCCGACTCTCCCCCTGCGTCCATCTCAACAGATATCTCGCAGATCCCGCGCCCGTCCAAAATCCGCCGCCTCTTCGCCATGCGCGCCTGTCGCTCGAGCGTCATGATTGGGAAGTCATTGAGCAAGATGCAGATGCAGAGACTGGTGAGAAGGATGGGCGAGGTGGAGAAGCCGTGGAATTGTCCGCATGGGAGACCGACGATGAGGCATGTGCTTGGGTTAGGGGGGTGGGAGGGGTGGAGGGAGGGGGATGGGGTTGGGGTTGTTGGGGTGGGGGAAGAGATGGGAGAGGTGGGGGCGAGTGATGTTAATTGGAAGGGGTTTGTAGAAAGGATGGGAAGGGGAGATGAGGGGGATGATAAGCAGCAGGGCGACAGTGAGCACGAAACGATCGATCAAGCTGAAGAAGCTTCAACCGATGCAGACGATCCAGACCAAGCAGACAACGAAGCCGAACACTCAACCAGGAATATATAAACCCCACATACAAACCGAACAACATAAACATCATCACTACCATCATCTGCCATCCTTCTAACCTCAACCTTTCCCCCAAAACCTCACAGTTTGAATATCAACATCAGCCTTGCCCGATTTCTGGCATAAACCGATAAATGAGCCCCCCCCCCCCCAAAAAACCCCAACATCCCCGTTTCCACCCCCCTAAAATTCCCACAAACAAACCCCTACAACCCCATCTCCCCTCTCCCCCGCCCAAAACCAAAATCGCCTAATTCAATAGAAACCCAACATCCCCATCCCCGTTTCCACCCCCCCACCCACCCCGAAAAAGCCAAACCCAAGGAAAATACCACACAAAAAAGCTCTCTTTCTCAAAAACCCCCTTCCCCCCCCCGCGGTTCGCAAACCCACCCCCACCCCACGACACTATCTCCCTCCCCCACTAAGACTACTACTACTACTACTAGCAGCAGTAGCAATTCCCCTTGATAATCGAGAGGAAAAAAAAGAGAGAGAAGAAAAGGAAAATTTTATCTTATATCTCGTTTTCGTCGTTTTTATTTTGGGGGTTTCGCTGGGGTAAGCTATAATTGTTATAATTGTTATAATATGGTATATACATGTATATATGTATATAATAAGCGAGTGAGGGAGTGAGGGAGTGAGGGAGTGAGTGGGTGAGTGAGTGAGTGAGACTCGATGGTGTTTGTGTTTTTAGCGCGAGATGGGGGGTTGGGGGGGTGAGGTGAGGGTTAACTGGTGGTGGTGGGGTGGTGATGCGGGGGTGGGTGGGGGAGGGGAGGGGAGGGGAGGGGAGAAGATGGGAGGGGAGGGTAGGAGATGGGAGATGGGGGGTGGGAGAGGGCGACGGGGCCGATAGCAGGCATATGAGAGAGGACAGAAGAGTGAGGTACGCAGCAGGCAGAGTGTTTTCAGATATCAGAAAATTCTCGTCCACGCCGGAAACGACGTCTCACCCATCCCACGCATCCATCCATCCATCCCACGCACGCATCCACTGCCAGGGCGGTTTATTTGCTCTGTTGATACAAAAAAAAGAAAGGAGAAGAAATTCAAAACGTGTCCGAAAACCTGAACTGGAATTTTTTGAGCCTGGGGGACCGGTGTGGTGGACGGATGATATATAGACTTTGGTGTTTCTAAGAAAAGAAAACATTCTTTCTCCAGCGCCTAGGTTCCACAAACCAACACCATTTGCTCGCTTTTCTCATACCATGCTCCTCCAACCCTCCCCCCCCCCACCCCCCCCAAAACATCCTCCCTTCTCTCAGCTCAAAAAAACAAAATCTGCTCATCCGCCCACCCTTGCTCCCTCAAAACCTTATGAACACTCTTCTCCAACGCCTCCGGCCCACAAACCAACACCATAGTCTGCTCATCCCGCTTACAATGCTCCTTAACCAACTCCTCTCCAATCCTGCCCCTCAACCCCTCCCACCCCTCCGGCGCTTTCGTAAGCGTATACACCACCTTTGCTTTATCCTCGTTGCCCTTGATTAGGGATTCCAAGTCCTCTTTGCATAAGATGTCTTCGACGAGGCGGTTGCCGTTGAGCACCGTGCAGGTTGTCCTGTCGGCTGAGTCCTGCATCACGGCGCGGAAGACCTGGAAGATGGGCGTGATGCCGCTGCCGGCGCAAATCATAGCGAGGCGGGAGACGGGGCGCTTGACTCCGTTGATGGCGCAGAGGCCGCGGCCGAGGTATTCGAATTTGCCAATGGGGCCTTTGAAGTCGACGGCGTGGCCGACAGGCAACGCGTCCATGGCTTTGGTCATGCGGCCGCCTTTGGCGTCGGGGGTGTCAAAGTACACTTTCACCAGCACGTCCAAAAAGCCCTCTTTGGAGGTGTCGGAAATGGGCGTGTAGGATCTGATGATGGCGTCGCGGGTGACGGGGTCGCGCAGGCGCACCATGAGGTGCTGGCCGATGGGTAGACCGAGGGTTTGAGAGGGGTGCTCGAGAGAGAAGGTGAAGATGCGGGTGTCGGCGGAGATGACGCGTTTGGAGTGGAGGAGGGCTTTTGTCCACGAGCGGGGGTTGAGGAAGGTTGAGCGCGGGGAGTTGGATTCGGGGGAGGGATGGAGGTCACCTTCTGAGAGGGCGGCTTTGGATGCTGCGTCGAGGGTGCCAAGATGGTAGGTTGGCATCATGGCTTTGGCGGTTTCGGAATCTGGTCTTGAGTGTTAGCAATGCAACGGTGTCTCTGGAACGGTCTCAGATGGTGGGAAACGTACGAATGGCCATGAACTCATCGCTTGTGTCCAGGCCAGCGGCACTGATGATGCTTTGTGCGCCACCTGGGTGCTCTTTCATGAACGTCGTTCCCTCGTATACCTCACCGTGGATAACAAACCATGGGTCTTGCTCGTTGTCATGCTTCCGTAGTTCATCAATCGTAACAACTCTCTTCAAGCCGTCCTTCGTCATCGAGACTTCCTTTGCCTCCTCCTTAACCAGTTCCTCTGCCTCTTCTCCGCCTATCTTTTCACCCCAATACCCGTTCGCCAAATTCCCTCCCGCGTTCTTCACCCTTTCCATCCAGCCTCCACGCATCAAGGCTGGCTGCGTCGGATGCTCGAATCTTAAGAATTCTCCCTCTTTACTGATGGTAAGCCGGAACCAGGGATTGTTCATCATCCCAAGAACACTCCAATACATATCCCTCGGCTGTACATTCATACTCTCATCCATTGCCCTTACAAGTAGATCCTTGGCACCCGCAAGTTCCGAAACTGCTATATCCAGTGACCAGAAACACCAACAGAAGCAACTCTCGCGCCACGACATATCCAGCCGTCCCCCATACATATTTTGCTCCACCTCCCGATATCTGTCTTCTGCATAATCAATGTCCGCTAGCCGCCATGATCGGCCCTTGTCTATTGATAGCTCGACCCTAGTGATTCTTCTACCGCCGCCACTATAAGCATACCCTTTGGCTCGGTATTTCTCCGGTCCGTTGACTAGACATAATTGTTCCTCATGTGCGGGATATGCGGTTGCTGAATTGACACTCAAATCGTAGATGGCGTATCTGTCATCAGGCCAACATTTTGGATTGTTCGCCGATTCTTCTGGGCTTATCATTGTAGGTAATACCCGATTATCGTATATGTGGTACCAGTTATCGCTCGGGGCTTCCGTGACTATCAGCCTCTTCAACCATTTGACACTCCGGCCGCCAATCTGCCCTGGTATAACCGCCCGCAACGGCTTCCCGTGGTCGGGCCGCAGCATCTCGCCGTTCATCTTGTATGCAAGCATCATGCCTCTATTAGGGTCCATGACCCAGTTCAGCTTCACTGATGTGCCGTAGAATCCGTTGGGCTATCCGCCATTTAGAATTTAGCAGACTTCGTTCCATCAATCAGATTCGCGGATGAGAAATAAGAGCTTACCAGCTTGTCAGCTCCTTCCATGCACACAAATCTGGCTTTTCGTTTTGGCTTCGCTCTTTTGATCAAATCTGACATGGCAACTCCTGTGAAGAGTGCTGTCGATACCCCTGCCGCTCCCCACGAAAATCCTTTGCTTTTTCTCACTTGATTTTGTTCCTTTCGCCGATTGCCAGCGCAGACAAGCGTGATAGGGCAAGTAATTTGTTCATACCCGGAAACCAGTTGGCGAAGGGTCAGCGTCAACGGTTTTTCGACGAGTCTATCGTCGCGCATCAGACATCTGAATTGCCAAACGTTCCTTTGAAAAATACCCTTCTACAGTGAATTCCCAGTTTGGGATATCTTCGTCATTGACTTGGGGCACAGCACCATGGTTCCTAACGTAGAACAGCTCCGGACTGGTCAGGAAGCCTTCATTGAACAATGCAGACAGCGGTGGTTCGACATTGAACGGATGGACGCCGGTCAGCCTGATCAACCTTGGATCTCGTGGTACATGTGAGTCTGGGGTTTTCTTATCAATCTCAAGGACATTGGTGGGGATGGCGGTGGATGGCGGTAATGGGAGATCAACATCGTCGGATATGGAGCTGGCTTCCGAGACTTCATCTTCGGTTTGTGGGGGAGTAGGGGGCAAGTGTTCATGCTTTTGCAACATGTATTTAGAGTGCACATCATTGGATGAAGGGTCCTCCATTATAGTTCAGGCACATGTAAAACAGTTGAAAGGTAGGACGAAGATGCCTTGGACAGGTTTTCAATTTCTTTTCCGGTGTCACATTAGAAAACAATTCCAAAGAAGAGAAGTCAGCGGTGCCCTTTGTGCTTGGAAACCCCAACGTTCGCTAAAGCACTGTGGTGGTGGCAGCCCAAGATGGGAAAAAGTAAGCAAAGCCGTTAATATGAGGCTCGTCATGGTGTCGGAGGCCGCTAGAAGAAGAAGAAGCGAATAGAGAGATGCAGATCCAATTACGTCGGTACTGGCAGAACAAGAAGGGAGACGGTACGAGTCTGGAGATCTGGACCGCGGAAGTACCTTAATTACCTTAATTATGTAACAGGAGAAAGGTGGGAAAAAGGTGGAAGAGGTGGAAGAATTAAACATGGGAGGCAATTTGGGTGGATGGGATATTGGGGGGGGACAACTTGGATGCTTATCGCTTATCGTGAGATAACACGTCGGTGGTGGTGGTGGGTGACTCTGTACGGAGTAGTACGGAATACACTCCGCATGAAGATAAGGAAAGATAAGGAAAGAAAGAAACACGAGCCAAAGCGCAATAGGGACGACGCAAACCCGGCATATCCTTCCTTCCAAACTTCCAAGACTACTTTCGGTCATCAAGCCATCGACATTATTGCTTCTTCTTGTTCTTCTTCCCTCGCTTGGCTGCAGTGGTCGGGGAAATCCTCCAGAGGTCCGATGTTCATGAGTAGGTACCTTGGTGTCTTCCACAGACCAAGTTTTCCTACAGTAAGCTCCCACGAACCACGAGCAAAGCAACACAGCAGGCTCGCTTGCAAGTTGAGTCCTCACGTGTACAGCTCCATATAAAGATATCTAATGCATAGTAAATGAAATGGTTGAAGTGCTTGACAAAGTGGGCAGAATAGTAAAAACGGTGGATTGGGGGGATTGGTTTTCATGGTGTACGGTTGAAGAAGGCCAGGTGGGTGCAACTCCGGTGTAGGTGGTTTTCCCTCGAGGCTTGATTAGGAAAGGTTCGAGGAATGGGAGCTAAAGGTGCAAGTCTTGGCATCGATCTTCTTCGGGACATGCCCCACGTGACACGTCTGGCGGCAAGCAGCGTATCAGAACGAACTTCCCTTATCGCTCAACATGAATTCCATCAAGAGCCGAGGAAATGCTGCTTTCCTTTGTCCTTTCCAATATCAAATGAATTGATCTTCGTAGCCAAATAGCACTTAACCTTTTAGCCTTTGAACGAACTAGCAAGTAGCAATACCGTACTGTATCTATTCTTCCCTTGCGCTCATCATGCACTCCGATAAGCTCTTCTTCTCCTCCTGCTTCTGCAGTTCCCCCGCGGGACCATGGTGGTGGCTACGGGCGAGGAATGCCTATTACTTTTTCCCATGTTATTTCTTGTTTGATCCTTGTTCGAGTTAGGACGTTCTCATGTCTTGCATGCCTTCCAGTTGCATCTTTCTTTACATTCAACCTTGTTGAGTAGGCTGTTACCCTCGTGCGTGAAGGTCGTCAATCCTAATCTCTGGCTTTGGCTCACCATTCTCCAATCGAGAAGGGCATCGAGTGCAACTTCGCCATGTCTTGGGCCGACTCTTCTCCTGGCATGCAAGCCGGGCGGGTACCCGTCAATGGCCACCATCCGGAAGAGGAAGGATCGCAGTATCCACGACCTAAGAGCCAGAGGACGAAGATTGTAGTCGTAGGACTGGGGATGGTGGGAATTGCCTTCATGTGCGTATCTCACTGTGTATCAGTCGTCCCAACGGGTAGTTCTGAAAACTTTCGCTAATGACCTGTGTTCGTAGAGAGAAGCTCCTGAAGATGGACGCGAAAAGGAGGGAGTATGACATTGTCGTGATTGGAGAGGAAGCACATCTCGCATACAACAGAGTGGGTCTGACCAGCTTCTTCCAACATCGCAAGGTGGAAAATCTATACTTGAATCCAAGGGAATGGGTGGGTCAAACCCTCTCGAGTAAGTCAAAAGGCACATGATTGACAGATATCTACACACAGTATGCTGGCGTGCCAGAGGGTTCTCTGAACTACCATCTCAACACTATGGTGACCGCTATCGACAAGTCCCAAAAGGTGGTTTCGACTTCTACAGGCGAGACGGTCCCCTACGATATCCTTGTCCTTGCAACCGGATCTGATGCTCTCTTGCCACGACATACACCTGGACACGACGCAAAGGGCGTCTTCGTCTACCGTACAATCGAAGACCTCGAGAAGCTCATTACCTTTTCCGAAACAGTCAAAGGCACTGCCGGCGCAGTAGTGGGTGGAGGCTTGCTCGGACTCGAAGCAGCAAAAGCCATGATGGATCTCGAGAGCTTTAGCCAAGTGAAGCTTATCGAGCGGAATCGATGGGTCCTGAGCCGACAGCTCGATGGGGACGCAGGCAGTATGGTGGTGGATCTTGTACGGAAACTAGGGTTGGATGTGCTACTCGGCAAGCGAGTGGGGAAAATCGAAGTCAACGAAGATAATGCTGTCAAGGGAGTTGTATTCGAGGATGGAGAACGCATGGACTGCTCTTGTCTCATGTTTGCTATTGGCATCAAGGCTCGCGACGAATTGGCCCGAAAGACTGGCATTAAATGCGCTGATAGGGGCGGCGGTATCGTGATTGATCCAAATCTGATGACGAGTGAGAAGGATATATATGCAATTGGAGAATGTGCGAGCTGGGAAAGTCAGACGTACGGGTTGATTGCCCCTGGAATCGAAATGGCCGAGGTGCTGGCCTTTAATTTGACCCAGGCAAAGGTACATACACCAAGAAAATTCAAGAGGCCAGATTTGAGTACGAAGCTCAAATTACTAGGCGTTGAGGTTGCCAGTTTCGGCGATTTCTTTGCGGATAGGGATGGACCAAAAGACTTGCCAGTCAAGAGGCATGCTGTGAAGAAGAGAGAGCAAGCCAATGGAGCAGAGGAGAAAATGAAAAACCTTACAGATGGTCCGCCACCACCACCAGTGAAGGCACTGACTTACAAGGACCCATTTCAGGCAATCTACAAGAAGTACATATTCACCTTGGACGGCAAATACCTACTGGGGGGCATGATGATTGGGGACACGAAAGACTACGTCAAGTTGGTCCCAATGGTCAAGAATCAGAAAGAACTAGATGTACCGCCAAGTCAATTTATATTAGGGGCCAGCAAAGAAGGGGAAGATGATGCCACTGATTTGACGGATGACACACAGATCTGCTCGTGCCATAACGTTACCAAAGGAGACGTGGCAAAGGTAGTCAAGGACGGGTCCTGCAAGAGTATCGGAGATGTAAAGTCGTGTACGAAGGCTGGTACGGGTTGTGGTGGATGTATGCCTCTGGTGCAGTCGATCTTCAACACTGAGATGAAGGCCATGGGAACCGAGGTACTCAACCATTTGTGCCCACATTTTGCTTACTCTCGAGCGGATATCTTCAACATCGTCTACGTCAAGAAGCTGAAGACTTTCACCGAGATCATGCACGAGTGTGGGAAAACCCCAGATTCGTTGGGTTGTGAGGCGTGCAAACCAACCATTGGGTCAATTCTCGCATCACTCTATAATAAGCATATCATGGACAAGCCCCTACACGGTCTTCAAGAAACTAACGATAGGTTCCTGGGCAACATCCAGCGAAACGGTACCTTTTCGGTCATTCCCAGAGTTTCTGGCGGAGAAATTACTGCGGAAAAGCTGATAGTCATTGGCACTGTGGCGAAAAAGTACAATCTTTACTGCAAGATAACTGGAGGTCAGCGTATCGACATGTTTGGCGCCAAGAAACAGGATCTTGTTGACATCTGGACGGAATTGGTCAACGCAGGCATGGAATCAGGACATGCATACGCCAAGTCCCTACGAACCGTCAAATCCTGTGTTGGCACTACCTGGTGCCGCTTTGGCATCGGCGACAGCGTTGGTATGGCAGTTCGACTCGAAGAACGCTACAAAAGTATCCGCTCCCCCCACAAGATAAAAGGTGGCGTCTCCGGCTGCGTCCGTGAATGTGCTGAAGCCCAAAACAAAGACTTTGGCCTCATCGCCTCGGAAAAGGGCTTCAACGTCTTCGTTGGCGGCAACGGCGGCTCCAAACCCCGTCACTCGGAGCTCCTTGCAAAGGATGTCCCACCCGACGACGTCATCCCCATGCTAGACCGCTACCTCATGTTCTATATGCGTACCGCCGATAAATTACAGCGCACAGCCCGCTGGATCGAACAGCTCCCTGGCGGCATCAAATACCTCCGCGAGGTCGTCCTTGAAGACAAACTAGGTATCTGCGCCGAGCTCGAAAAGCAAATGAACGAGCTCATCGGCACGTTCTTCTGCGAGTGGACCGAAGTCATCAACGACCCCGTACGCCGCGCCGCCTTTTCGCAGTTCGGCAACACCACTGACGGCCAAGAAACCATGGAAAACGTGCCCGAGCGCGGGCAGCAGCGCCCCGCGTACTGGCCCAAAGACTCCGTCACCGAAGACTTCCGGGGCACGCCGTGGACCTCGCTCTCCTGGCAACCCATCATCGAAGCCACCAAATTCGCCGACGACGCCCCCTCGGGTAGCAGCCAGAACGTCAAGCGCGGCGATACGCAACTGGCGATCTTCAAGATCAAAGGTAAGTGGTACGCGACGCAGCAGATGTGCCCGCACAAACGCACCTTTGCGCTCTCGGAGGGCCTGATTGGGGACGACGTGCAAGCCGACAAACTCTGGGTCAGCTGCCCCTTCCACAAGCGGAATTTCACCCTCAATGGCGCCGATGCGGGAAAGTGCTCCAACGACGATCAAGTCAACATCGCCACCTTCCCTATCGAAGAGCGCGACGATGGATGGGTGTATTTGAAGCTCCCGCCCGTCGAGGAGTTGGATGCGAGGCTCGGGACGAGCAAGTGGATGGTCAGGAAGGGGGAGAGGGAGGAGCCGTATAAGAAGCTGGATGAGAAATTGAAGGGCTTGAAGGGTAGGAAACCGTTCGAGGAAAGCCATTTGGCGAACGGAATGGGGGAGAAGGCGGCGGCGCGGGCGATTACGGTGGGCGGGGATGGGGGGATTGACTGGTAGATTTTATGTAAGGGTGGTGATTGGGATTGAGGCATGGTTGTATTTGGGGCTTTTGTGATATATCTCAGGCCTGCCTACATGCTTGATCGAGAAATAAATCTTTCTCCCACATCCCTATTACCCTCCTAACACCTATCTACCAAGCCAAACTCCTCACAACATCCCCTCTCCCACCAGCACATGTACTGCTCAATCCCACCAACCACCCCCAACCACTCCCAACCAACCTCTCATCCTCTCCCAACCAACCAACCTATCCCCCAAAACCCAGATAGGACCTTGGACATGACACTCAATCCCCAATCCCCAACCCAACAGTCCAAATCCCCCCCCCCGTCCCCGAAAGAATCACCAAAGAAGCAAAGCAATTTCCTACAGTGCAATCCTCCTAGGACTAAAATTATCCCTCTAATATCACTCCAACTCCTACATCTCCATTCCTTTTCAAACATCCAACCGAACTATATAGATCATAAGATTATCAAAACCGCTCACCGCTCACCGCTCACAGCAACAAACAAAAATAAAACAACGCACCTAAACGCACACACACACACACACACACCTCTCAGCTATCCATTCTATATACAGTACAGTACATACATCTCTCAACCCCCTTCCCCCTCTAATAAACCTAACAACCTAACAACCAACTCTTCACGGACTACAAACGCCCCCCATCCCATCCCATCCTGTCTATTCTATTCTTTCGTTTCAATCTAGCTACATATGTAGCTAGCTAGCTAGCAAGGAGGTAGGCGAGAACATCCACTCTGAGCACTTTTGTTGTTTTGGTATGCTGTGGAAAAATAGGGGGGGTTGGGATCGAATAGGTGGGTGGGTGGGGGGGAGGGTTGGTGGTTCTGAGATGTGGGTTTTCTTTTTTGGGGGGGCGGGGGAGGGGGGGGAAGGGGAGAAGGAGAAGGGGGAAGGGGGAAGGGGAAAGGGGAAGAGGGAAAGGGGAGAGGGGAAGAGGGAAAGGGGAAAGGGGAGAAGGGAGAAGGGGGAAGGGGAAAAGAGAAAAGGAGAGAAGGGAGAAGGGGGAAGGGAAAGGGGAAAAGTGGAAAGGGGAAAAGGGAGAAGCGGAGAAGGGAGAAGGGGAAGAAGAAGAAGAAGAAGAAGAAGAAGAAGAAGAAGAAGAAGAAGAAGAAGAAGAAGAACAAGAACAAGAACAAGAACAAGAACAAGAAGAGAAAAAAAAATCTACCACCCATCCCCATCCCCAAAAACACAAGACACCACCACTCCTCCCCCCCCTCCTCCCCCCCTCCACAAACGCAACACACCATAATAGGTACAAACCCCAACCCAGCAAAAAAATAAAAAAAAGTGTAGGAGCCAGAGAAAGCAAGCGCGCTGCTGACGGAGAGTCACAAAGCACCAAGGTACAGTAGGAACAGAGGCGATCCTTCAGATGAGCGTAGCGTATTTTGCGAGAGAAGGGACTATAGTATGTAGAGGGAGTCTAAGGGAGGGGTTTTGAGCAGGGTGCGATGGCAGGGTGGGTGGGTGGGTTTCTTCGGTGCGGGAATACAGTAGAGAGGGTCTTGCTGTGGGTGAAGGGTTGTGTTAGAGTACTTCTATCAGGGGTCAGCGAAGAGCCATGGCCCCTTTCTGCAACAAAGTTGCATAGGGGATTGTGCGGTTCGTCTGTGGTGGAACCCCATCTTACGCATGTAGGGAAGTAAGTAGAATTGCTGGCTCGAATAATGGCGGCCCGCGAAATTGAAGGGAAAAATTTCTTCCAGTTTGGACGGCTGGCTGTACAGTAAATACTAAAATCGTGACAAACCTCGCTCTCATGCAATACAAACGCCTCGCTATGCAAGCGTATCCTAGTAGAAGTACGCAATGGTACCTGTTCCAGGGACACGGACTTGGGACATGGAGAATAAGGTGACACGAGAGAAATTCCCTGTCTTAGACACAATGCTTTTACAATCCCACTTCTAACACAACGTTCATGACATTTTCGGCCTCCTCCAGAAGTATTGCTAGAGTCCAGTTAGTATTCATGGATATCTATAAGCCAATCGCGCAACCAATCGTAATGGCTTACCTTGTGCTGCTTTCTGCAAGCCCTCAGTCCAGGCTTCTGCAACCCCTGAACAACCGCATCCCTCCTCTTCTCATCTGGATCCAAGTCGGCAATGTAGTAATACTCGCTCTCGAGTGGCTTCCCTGCAGCATCTTTACCTGACCTCGGAACCTCGCCGACGCATTTTGTAGCATCGAGCATCTTCTTCAGTTTATCTAGGCCTAAACGTGAGTTCTCTTTGGAGCCAGGGCTGTCTATCTTGAGGAGTGATGGCAGATGATCCATAAGGATAGAGAGCGGTGTAGACGACAGCCAGGAGTAGGCAAGCTGATTTACAACGTGGTTGACCACGGGATTAGTATCGCCACCCCTGGTAGATTCGGAACTTTGCCGTCGTTGGGGTGAGATACTGGCTTCTTTGAGAGCGTTGAGGGGACGGCGTTGAACCGGAGAGTCACCAGTAGTAAAAGATTCCATACGGGGCATGAGGTTACTTCCAAAAGGACCGAAAGAGTGAACGACAGGGTCATTCTCCTCGTCACAGTCGGAAAAATCGTTAGGCTCGCTGAGTAGACTAGACTGGGATTCCTGCACGCCAGTTCCAGGTGGCTGTGATGCGAACTGAGTTGACTGAGTAGCCTCTACAGCAGTTGGAGTGACCTTGTTTCCCTCGTCCTCTGACTGCTCGTCTTCGTAGACCTGTACAGGGACCGGAATGGGTGGGTCTGAGGCGAGGAAAGTTGATGAGGAAGCTGCTACAGCTTGGACAGCAGGAGAAGGAGAGACTGGCGATTGCAATCGATGTCGAAGAGGGCTCTGGTTAGGAGATGGCCGACGTGTAGCAACATTGGGTCTGCTCGGGGAGTGTTCCTCGTCCCAGGTGGACTCTGAATCCGTTGGCGTGGCTATCTTGATGTCGTGTCTCGGCCACTGCACCAAAACCCGCGCATCTTGGACATCGACCATAATATCCGCATCTTCCGTTTCGGACGTGAAGCTATCTCCCTTTCGTAGCTCCCATGCTCTTCCCTGGCAGTGTACCTTCACCCCATTCCAACCCATGCATTCCACTTGTATTTTTTTTGGAGCCGGAGGATCAGCGGGGATGTAAACCGCTCGGACGTGAACTCGCGATATCAGCTTGTTAGTAGACAGCTGGTAATGGGAGGAGTTGCTAGATCTGCCCATAAGCGTGGGTTCACCATGCTCGTCAAGCTCGATGGAGGGCACGGTGGAAAGTGGAGTCCGCTCTGAGAAGGTTGAAAGTGTTCTGGAAAGACCAAGACGACGCGTACAAGGCAGTAGCGGAGGCGACGAGGAAATTACGCCTGTGGAAGATGTTGGAATTGGAGTCGGATACTTGTGCTTCTCACTGTACTTCGAGGGGGAAACGCGAGCAACACGTTTCGCGGGTCGAGGCAGAGATGGAGAGGAAGAGAACGGTTCGAATGCTGGCAGTAACGACGGTGCAGGACGTTTCACACCCGCGACGGCAGGGACAGGCAGCGTAGGATTTCTGCCAGAGGGAGAAGACTCCATTGTTCCCAATATAAAACCAGCGAAGAGACGCGAGCAAGTTGGGTCTCAACGTGAATGGCTTGAGACTCTCGTCAGATCTTACAGTGCATGATCAATTGGAAGAGGACATCGCTAGAAGAAAGTGAGTTGTCTGTATATGAAGATTGAGGAGAAAGAAGTAGTGGTGAAGGAAGGTTTCATGGTTGGCGGTCTCTGACACGGTCACTACGCGTTTGGCGTCTGGCTCAACCCCCACTATCACTTTACCGAGGATTGGCGGATTGCATAGTAATTTATCATCTACATCACATTTCAAATCTGGCACATAACTGGGTGTGGACAGGAGTCATGAGAAAAGTCTTCGTGCTGTGGCTGCTGCTGTAGGGGCAGAAAATGCCCGGGGGTATGAGACATGAAAGGCCCAGTTACTCCTGCTCCCAACGCCCGCTTGATCAAATAGAAGTCTATGCTCCCATCTCCATGCCCTATTGCTAATTGAAGTATCATGCAGTCATTCAGGAAGATCAAAACCTCTCAGTCTTTGTTCTCGACTTCCATGGCCTGACCTGCGGAAGTCGCCTGAGTAGGTTCTGCGTCTATTGGGGGACTTGTTAAACTTGATGGCGTGGCGGGAGTATTCGCAGTTGCTGAGTTTCCCTCGTTGATCTGCCGTTCTACCTGTTGTCAATACACAGATTCAACCAGAGACAAACAGGGAAGTACCTAATTCTCGAATCCTCAATCTGAGCATCTGGTTCTCCCTCGTCAACATTTGGGTTTCCGCCTGGTAAAAAGCACTCTCATCCCTACTACCCTGACTACCGCCGGAGAGAAGCCATTCATCGCCTTGGGCTTGCAGGCCAGCAGATAGGGGCCTTAATGCTGGGGAGCCTGTACGACTGGGGGTCCTTGACCGACGGGAAGATTGACGAGATAATTCCATAGAGCTGCGGGGCACCGGTGAACGAGGACGAGGGTTGGTGACAGTCATAGGGAGGTTGCCGGGGACACTTGGGAAAGAGAAAGAGCGTTCAGAAGTGGGGGTTGAGTCATCCACCGCCCCAGTACTAGTAGATGATGTGAGGCCTGCGTGTTGCTGAATCTGCTGCAACTGAGCTTGCTGCTGGCGAATCATTTCCAGGAGACGGTTCTAAAGGGCCTGCTGGTTAGCTCTAACAGTCCGAAGATGGTAACGGGATAGGTCTCATCGCACCACTTGGGCTTCCTGCTCCTGCTCTAACTCCTGATGCAATTCTCCTAAGCTTGGTGCACGTTGGTGATGTGCTATGGTTGGGGACCCAATACTATGGGGACTAGAAGTGTGGAGAGGGTGGCCCATAGGTAAGCGGTGATCGCCGCTTTGCAGCTCGCCAGGTCCTGGAATCGTAGGATCGTTGAGATTGAGGTTCATCGCTACATTAGATCTTCGCCGCTCACTCCTCCCAATCTGGGGAGAGGGGCGGTTGCGATTTGAACTTGTGGATGAGTGGCGTGAGTCTTGATTTTGTATTCCGGCATTGATAGTAGCTGCCGCTGCAAGAGAAACAGAGGATGATCTGGGGGATGGCGAGCCTGTTGGACGAGGATATATGTCCGAGCTGTTGCTATGACGGGCTTGGAGGGGAGATCCTGTAGATGCACTGGAGGGTGGCAGAGAATTGAGATCCGGCATTGTGCTCTGATGGACCGCGGAGTAAGGCGATAAAGCAACTTACTGATGTGTTGCGAGACCAAGGTTCATGTTGTTTTTGGTAAATCATAGGAGTAATGTTGTGATAGTGGGATGTTCGGCCCTGTGCGGAATGGATTCCGCCGACCGGCATATCTAATACCTAAATTATAAAAGATTACATGCATAACGACCTTTGCTGATGGACATATTCATTTTTCTATCAAAGTTTCCGATGCCTCCTAGATATGTCGAATTATCTATTTAGATTTCAGGAAAGGTCGTTATATAGTGATAGTATACAATGAGAATATAACATGAGGTGGAACCTTTCCACGCCGCTGTATTCACTTCAATTCCCGCCTTATCCATTCCAATATCCTACTATACGAGAGTCCTAAGAGAAACAAGGTTTAACCGACAAAGTCTCGATAGCATGCTAGAGGAATGTCATTGAAGATGGTGAAAGCGATTGGGGTTTTGAGCAGACAGTGTGAAGGGTTTGTATCAATTGGTGAAGCCATTTGACTAAAATCAGATGCTAAAATTTTCAACAGAGGGTCACCCCGCGTTGGTGATGCACAGGATCATGTAAAAGTTTTTGGTAAAGGCGGCAGCGATGTTGGGGGAATATCGACTAACAGGTTTATTTCTGGCATGCTTCTGCGATTTTGCACTTTTGACCGATGTACAGGTAATATTGGGGAAAGACAATTTTGTCGGGCTGGGAAATCCATCAGTGACTGTGAAGGGAGGTCGAAGTTCAGCTTGTCTTCCCCTCGGCTCTGAGGTAGATGGATATGAACCTGCTTGACAGGATCACTCCTCACTTGCATACTCATAGGGCGGCACAACTGGCGACTCTGTGACAGGTGGCCATCAATCAAACCTTGATCTGTGATAGCCAAATGTCTAGGCACGGCCGGCAGAGCAGTTTTGGGTGGTGGATGAGGCGATAGTAAAGCATTGGCCGGTAGCTGCCGTGGCGAAATCCCACGAGAGTACTGAAGAGACGAGAGGCGGCGGGGAAGAGGACGACCGTTATTTGATGGCAGCGAGGAGAGTTCATACGAGCTTGAAGAATGAGGTAGGGATTGAACGAAGTCATCGGCTTCCGTGCTCAGCTCTGTTGGTGGACTATTTAGGATCAAGGATGACTTTTTATCATCGACTGGAGATCTCAAAGCCGGGCTCATTGACGAAGATGGGATCCTCGTAACTATCGAGTTACGTTTAGAAAATGTGGGAACGCTGAAATTTGGTGCTGCTGGGGGCGTGTCCTGTCTTGGAAGAGATCTACGTGTAGAGAGTGGACGTGGTGACCTAGAAGCCGAGCGCGAAGTTGACCTAGACGCTGAGTTGGCATCGGCTGACGGTCGACGGCTAATCTGAGCAGAGGCTCGCCGAGACTTCGGTAATATGGATACTGGCGTTACTCCCGCGCCAAGACTTGACGTATGGTCTGGAAGAGGGAAATGTAACTTTGCAGGCACTGATCTGGGTGATTGTCCCGGCGATGACCCACGCGATGTTGATAACGTCTTTGCCCCAGTCGATGCATAGGACAATCTGGGACTACCCCTTAATTGATCCAAGTAGGTCTGATTGATGGATGGTGTAGGATTTGAGATAGTAGGAGAATCTGATGACATCTGGCTGGCGATAGACGGTCTCCTGACAATACTTGATGGCCATGGGCGGGCAATGGGCTTTGAGCCTCCATTCTCCCTGATGACATTTCCAAAACTCGCATCAGGCGCTGGCTCCCACTTTCTCCCAGAATGTTGGTCACGATCTACCCCCATAGAATATCGGTGGCTTAGCTTTTCCCGGCCATCTCTGGATGATTCTTCGGTGGGGCCACAAGCTCCTGCATCGGGGCAGTACTTCTTTCCTCCCATTGACTCAATTTCTCCCCTCACGACCCTCAACCAGGAATCCATCTCTGCAGGGTTATCCATCACTAGTAAAAAGCTCGACGCGCAGCGCTTAGTATCACGTAGAAACCCTATCTTCTTCATTATAGATTCTTGTTCTTTGCCGCTCTGGACACCGTCATCGTCTGATATCTGAGAAACTTGCAAGACCCAATGCTCGCCTAAGATCACATCACTCGCAAACGCCGCGGAGTCTTTGCTCAATGTCATGATCTTCTCCGGTAGTCTATCAAAACTCCCCTCACCAGCATACTGTAAGAGGTAACCTGAAGTGACGAGGACGTACAGATTGTTGGTCCAACATTCCTTCGGAATAGGCTCTGAAAAGTTGTGCTTACGCTTTCTTTTGGAATAACCTTTACTTTTGGCGATGTTAACATTGGCGCTGACGGGATTCGAAGTCGAAGCACTCTGCATCACATATTGTTCTGCATTCGTGTTTTTCTTATTACCGTTCGAACGGAGAATAGCGTCTGTAGATACGGTGGGTGCGCGCAGGCTTGCATACTTGACGGCCTGTGGGTACGCTTGGAAAAGTGGCGGTGGGTCCCAAGTAGCCGGTGTCCTGATCGTGAGCTCTCTTTTGAGGGACCTGGATCTAGGTACGGGCGTTGAGGATTGTCTTCTCAATGTCCGTGACCGAGGTACTGTCGTATTATTTTCTTGGTCAAATAATAATCTCGCAGTGTTGTGGGACGCCTTGGTGTCTCTCGAAGCAGGTCTACGCGTAGCTTTCGCTCCTTTAACTATTGTGTCATGTTCTTCGTGTGTTCCCAGGTTCTTCGCCGCCTTCTTCCGCCTAAATAAGGCCCATAATCCACCTCTTGAAGTCCGATCCTTCGGTGTAAGCGTTTCCGTAGAGACGTTAATGAGCTTAATGGGTGGTTCAGTCAGAGCAGTATCATTAGAAGTCGGAGGCCGAACCCTTTGAGTAGGGTTCACAGCGAAAGAGGTTTGGAGGGGCGGAAGCTGCATAACTTTGGGAGGAAGAGATCGATGCGCTGGTACCGGTGCTGCAACTGCGTCCATTTTGTATGGTTCCGTAAATGGCAGACGGAAGCATGCGGCGAAAGATTTCAACCCTCCGGTACTGGGAATCTGTCCAATTCTGTACTGAGGCTAGAGAAACTGATCGACTTGCCGCCAGTACCGTCGTTACAGTAGCTACATCACAGATCTTAGAAACAATGCTAGACAAAGCTCGAGGTTCTAACGAGCGAGAAAAACTTCTGAATCAGTTACACAGCATCAGCTGTCAAAGATAGGGTTAGACGGCCTGAGGACTATGCGGGCGTTCAAGATACGGTCTAGCCACTGAACATGTACGGAGGTATGACCGGTTCGCGTTGTTAGTGAGAAAGTCAATTGAATGTAAAGAATAGTCGTTACTGCGGAGGCTGGCGATAATGATAGAGGAGAGGAAGGAAAGGTCAGAACATGTCAATTGACGACAATGCACTGCAGTAGAAATAGAAATAGAAATAGAAATAGAAATAGCTCGCTACAGAGGAAGAACGATGCGGATCAACCTTTAAGATGACAAGCTCCTAGCCTGATACACCCCACGACTCACGCGCCATGCCCCTGTCCTTGCTCTGGTTAGTCTGACTGGAATGGAGGAGATTACGGAGAACAGGAGTACAGGGCAATAAGATCACGGAAGCCACAAGGTGGAGACGGCAGCCACACAACAACGACAAAATCAAATTGGAGTGGCACGAGTGGGTAAGGCTGACAGGGAGAGACGCTATCACCCCCTTTGATTAACAGCTAGGCCAAATTTGGTAGCAGCTTGACCAGATGGGGTACGAGTGCTTAATAAACCCCGCTGTCGCCGACTCGCCGAATCTAGATAAATGTTCGTATGCTTAGTCATTGGTGGAACCCCCCTACTAGCATTGTAGATCATACCTAGTGGCCGACCTTGTGGCGGTTAAAGGGTTTTCCAGCAACACTGGGATATGCAGCACAAGTTGGATACAGCACCCTGTCACCCTGTATATAATAGTACAAATTTCAGGCGCTTGTATCGATTGTTAAGGTCTCAGAGGCATCCTGATCAGTTCTCTTCAAGAAGACGGAATTTACTGTCTACAGGGAAATATATGTCGATGCAATCGGTACTATTCTAGCGTTTGAAACGTGTACTAGCTAATAAAGCGCTGCCGAGGGTCGGAAGAAAAAGTCGTCGGGACACCAAAATTTGATCCTCACCCAAAACGCACTTTAATCTACAAACATCAATCTCTCAAACCCTATCAAAATCTATTCAAAAACTCCGGATTATGCATTACAAACGGCGATCACGTCAACAACCTTGGTCTGGACCTGGCCCAGATAAGTCCGCAATTGCTTGTGCCGATCCCCCAGCTCCTGCTCCTTCTGTTCCACCCAAAAAGCATCAAACTCTCTGCTCAAGCAAGCCATGACAGCGTCCTGGAAACGTGTCCCGGTATAACGTTTCAATTCCATGACGGATCCACTCATGACCATCTTCTCGATGAAGTGTGGGTCTGAATTCTGTGTCTGTGGCAAAGGGCGTGAGCTGCTAGCTTGCTTTTTGCTGGGCAACGTTGCGCCATAAGCCAATCTCGTACAGAATTACGCCGAGACTGTACATGTCAAAAGATGGCCGGAAAGATCGCGAATGCGATCCTTTGTATTTTGGATGACGGTATACATCGTCCTCGGGGCGAGAGAGAGGCTTCTCGGATACTTCGCCTGGTTGGTAGGGTCTGGAAATATCAAAACCCATTAGGTAAGGTTTCCGTAAATCTGGTTCATCTCTTGTGTTGGGTTTTGGCTAAAAAATAACGTTCTTTGGTTGTATGTTCTTATGCATCCAGCCGATGTTGTGGATTTCAAATAAAGTCGAAACCAGAGCTTTGGCCAAGTCGAAACACTCACCCAGATCTGGAATGTCCTTTGCTGATTTACTACGCGTCAAAACTTGATGGAGAGTCACGGGGGTTTTGCCAGGCTCTGCATCTCGTGGCAGGCGGAAAGCATAGCCTGTAACGTTAATGTTTCGGTCAAGATAGCCGACACAGTGAAGAATGGAGATGCCCAAAGGCCTGGGGTCAGTGTTCAAGATCTTTGTTAAATCTCAGTCCTACACCGGAACGCAGCAGGATTCTCTCGCCGCCAGGTATCATCTTGACAGCCACGCCAATCGACGATGATGTTTTCCTGTCCGAGCTTTGCCATTGCGCGGACTTGGTCTGTCTGATATGGAATACCTTGCCATTGCAACTTCGTTTTCAGGAGACCGTCGTACTAGGGACAGGTCCTCCACAAACTGATTGATCTTTCGTGCCAATCAGGCCTCACTGGATGGACATCGGTTGGTGATGGGTGCTTTCCTTGACGATAACATGACGAAAATTGGAAGTAGTCTTTGCAGTCGGTGTCTGATAACTTTGGTACATACAATCAGAAAGTCCAGTCGACATTCCATACACGCCCTCCAACAATCAGTGCCGCATTGTTAGTGGTGTTCGTTATGGCTGAGTTACCGAGTGGATGATGGTCAGAGATCATAAGAAGTCCCCAGCTCGTAACAAGTCATTATTCTAAACGCACATACTAAGGATGCTCTCCATATATCCAGACCATAAGAACTCACGCTAGCCTAACGCAGGTTCTCGTGATTAAGGCAAGGAGCAAGCAAATAATTTCCAACAAAAATTCCAGATCTAAAGAGCACCCACTGCAGGGGCTGAACACTGTTGAGCTTTCCAAAAAGTTCTACAGTGGTAGTGGATGCTTTACTTTTTCTTTGCAAAATGCACCACGCTGTTCCAAGGCTCTTCTTGATGTTTCTGTTCTTCCCATCTATGAAGGGGGCTATAGCACTGGTCGATGGAGCTCTGCCCATGAGCTGAACGGACGATGGAATAAGTCGTCGTCGGAGGCCCGGGCTGGGAGATTGTTCGCGGTTCATTCGACGAACTGCCTTTGGGATCTGTCTTCTTGTGGCTATCCGCCTGAAGCTCTCTTTGCTGTCTCAAACGTTTCAGCCAAGGTCCTCAACCACAGATCATTATCAGACCAAGCGTAAGCTGGAATCGGCGGGCTGAGCACGGTTATTGCAGGAAACCCACATTTAGATGTGCCTTTTCAATTGGATTGCACGAAGCCCCATTGTTCGGCTCCGTAGCCTCACCTGGGTTGTGGGATCTCAGAGTGCGCCTAACATTTGGAGGAAGCAGCGGCATCGTCTCCCAACAATTTGAAGACCTGACTGTGAAGACTAAGGGGATGCGCTTCGACAATCAACTCGATCCAAGGGTACTGAAGTCGGTTTGCTGGCTGGAGCTGGAGATCAAGCTATACGGTGTCTTCAATGTCTTCTACAGAGAACAGAAGGTCGCTTGATGGTCTCTATATAGAGCCTGCATATATAATAAGCCGGAACCAGGGGTTTCCCATAATGGTATCAATTGCCCCTTCCTTATCAAGGTTTGCTTGTGTTACGCAGCAGATCTTTTCAGAGTCATAGCGGATATGACAACGGCTAAGGTTGTGCCAACGGCTGAGTGACTTAGTGCACTCCACCGTCGTTCTGCCTTCTCTCCATCGCCATTCCCTGGAATCTACATGCAGTGACACGCGTTGATACTCTGCAGAACACAGTAGTAATGCATGCAATGGATCACCCGTCGTCGCGAAGCCTGAATTGGTCGATATCAAATGATTGCCGGAGTATATTTCCGAGTCGCAGAACATAGTATAGCCGAGTCTGAGCTTGGTCACGAGGTGCGCACTGTGACAGATAAATGCTGGCTGAGAGCAGTTACTCGGCGGCTGTGTGAGTATTTCTCATCGAAAATCTCGGAAATATCAGAATTGAGCCTCCAGCGGAATAGAAGATCCACCGGATGACAGGCATATCCGTTGCTAGGACCCTCATTTTACTGTCTCAAGTCTCCAATCAGGCCTTCCGAACGCAGTACCACGCAGTTCGCCATAGCGAACCATTGCTTGCGTTTAAGGAGCAGTATCCGCGTTAGAAGGGGAAACCTAGAGGCTCCGAGCAACCCCTTGCACCTTTTGACAGCACCCCGGCAAGCGATTCAGGAGTGACTTGAATGGAGTTGTCGAAGTTACCAATCCCCTCTCAACAAACATAAGCATGGTTGCCTCTTTATGTTTTACCTCTCGTCCTACAGAATCGTGTCTGCTGCTCTATCGCTTGGCTCTAGTTCACCAATGTTAACTAGCCAGTGTTCCCGTATCACCTGCCTAAAGAACTTATGGGGTTTCAATGTTAAGTTGAAAGCCCTTTGGTTGATGCATGGCATCTACATGGTTTTCCTTAAGTGGTTTCTAGCCCTCAGTTCTAGCGATAACGTACATACATGGATCAGCCTTCGCCACAGCTCTCATGGAATGACGTTTGGATGCTTCGCTTCATGAAATTGGTTATCTGGATCAAATTTTCCTATCGGCAACCTTTGATTTATACCCGCTCCATATAAATCAGCGTTCAAAGGGCCCTGAATCCCTGGTGCGAAAGGTTGCCTGATCGCTTTTGAAACATTCCCGGGTAAGTATGACGACGACATCCGACCCATAGCACTGTACAGACTCGACATGGCATTAGAGTTAATGCATGACATGCTTACGGAGATCCTCACATACGCTGTGAACAGCATCTACCGTTCAGAATACAAACCGGGTGACAAGCATAGTTTCAGGCTCCCGAGACCGCTTGAACGCCTGGTGTAGCTGCACAGTGTATTGTTACTAGTTTTTGAGCCATTGCACGCACATGCCGCTGAATTCGCTTTCCCGGTAAGTTTGAGCGTCTTTTGCCATCGAGGTACGTACACCCTGACCCTATCTTGGTACTTTAAACCTTCTTCAATGGTCAACAGCCTTATTCCATCTTTCCATAAGCGAAGGGCTGCGGTAGGTCTAGGGATACAGCTCCAGTTCCCTGGCGCTCTGACGAAATATCCATTACTGAAATCACAAAGCGACCGAAACGCTGCCGCATCTCGTCTCCAGCCAAGGGACGCAGCCTTCTGAGCCGGCTTTACTTCTGCTGCGAGGAAACGCAATGACCAAGGAGCTACGTTCCAGGATGCCTTTTCCCAGTGAGTCCGATTGCAATCACCTGCAGTTGGTTTTCCCATGTCCAACTTAGGCGGCAAGGCACATTGTTGCATGCGCATGCTTGGTTACTTCTGACTTCTGTAGCTCATCAATTCTTGGAGGATCCATTGGGATACATCATCAAAACGTCAAACTAGCTGCCTTGTTTCTCATACGCGGCCGCGCTTAGACTAGATCTCGACTGCGCCAGCTAGCTTTGCTCTCGTTGTTCCTTCAGTTCTACATGGCTTTGCTGACCCATCTTACAATTTATACCTGCCCTGATCAGCGCACTCACATCTCAACTGCAAAGCGACCATAAGACAAAAACAACAAGACAATAAAATTTATCTCTCTGGCACTGAAACGACTCGGGGTAAGCATGATACATGTTAACATCTAGGAGTATCTATGAGCAGGAATCGTCCATATCCTCTCAGTCCCACAATCACCTCCGCAATCCTCAAACTATTCTCCTTGATAATCCTCTCACCATCTGCAATATGGTAACACAAACCGGCCAGGCAACCGCAGTAGTATACTATCTACTTGTCGACCTCAACGTATACAGGACTTACGCATTCCACTGGTATTGGACTTGGCGCTCCTGCCGCATCTCCTTTCCATCGTGCATGACGGCCTTACTGAATCTCAAGTCTGTACACGATTGGCCGGTCGAATCACGCGAAGTATAAGGGAAATTCAATTTCTGTCAACCAGGGTCTCCGCCAAATTTAGAGGAAGAGGCGAGTCTGACAAAAGCAAAAGGACTGTTGTTCTCCAACTTGGCAAAAATAATCAGTGCATTTGTGCTGTCGGTCATTAGTCACACAATTGAAGAAACATTCACCAAATTGAAATCTATTCTTCGCAAAGCTTGTGATCATATGAACCATGCTTATATTGATATGTGAGATGGGGATATACTACTAGAAGCCTGCAACTCGAAGCGACAATGTAACGAGACACTTGTTTGTACTGCTCGAGAGGGAATCACGATCTGACTCCCGGCACCCAGGCAGTGGTAGAGCTGGAAGACGTAGTAAACAAAGTAAGTACTGACCAAATGGAAGTATCCATGCTTCGGTGTGTTCAACATGGGATGATGGAAAAGACGCGTGAGATGATGAGACTCGGAGCTATCGGTGCTAAGAAGATCTGCATGCGGCAAATCCTGCCAGTTGGTTGATCCCTGTCGGTTTTCTGCGACACCGACCTAAGACCTTTTCTCATCGTGGCCTCAAGCTTTTGCGACAAGTCTGCTACAGTAAGGTAGCTATTGACAACACAACAACTTCAGCATTTTTCTACCGTCAACAAACACTCTAAATAGTACACCATGGCGGCACCACCCAACCCAGGCATGCCAGGTACGCAACCGTCTCCTCAACAAATCGCAGCCATGCAAGCCCAAATCGCCCAAGAAGCGCAAAAACGAGGCATGACGCCCCAGCAATTCCAAGCCTGGCAACGCCAGCAGATCGAAGCCGACGCCAAGAAAGCGGGAATGACGGTCGAGCAATACATCAACAACCTCAAACAACAAGCAATCGCAAACCACCAGCGGCAGCAGCAGATGGCTCAGCAACAGGCCGCAGCACAACAGAGCGGCCAACCGCAAGTCCAAGGCCAGACTGGCCAACAAGTGCCCATAACGCCCGGACCGCCAGACCCAAAATCAACAGCCGTTGCGAAATGGTTGCGTGGCCAAGATCTAAAATCAAGGACATGCATCCTAAACGGCCAGCGCAAAGACATGTTCAAAAGTATGTCCCCCCACCCAAAAACCCCAATTTCTCCCAAAATTCGCCCACCAAACCAACCCACTGATCTCCTAATCCTCACTCAGTCAAGCGCGCCCTCCGCGCCCTCCAATCCCCGGCCTACGCCACCGCCTGCAAAAAGAACCCCCTCCTCCCCCCCGTAACCAACACCGCCACCGCCGCTGAAACCTTCAAGCTCCTCCCCCTCTCCCTCCTCGCCCTGCGCGTCTCTAAAGCCGACCCCCACGAAGGCCACAACCACGCGCCCCCCGCAAAACCCCAGAAACGCACAAAGGGCCTCTGGACCGTCAAGATCGAGCAGCAGCAGGACATTGCCCCAGACCTGCACTATGTCTGGCTGTACGAGGGCCCGCAGTGGAAGCAGAAACTGTATGCAGGCGGGGCGCTGGCGGCAATTCTGCTGGTGGTGATGTTCCCGCTCTGGCCCGTGAAGCTGCGGATCGGGGTGTGGTACCTAAGCATGGGCGGGCTGGGATTGATCGGGCTGTTCTTCGCCATGGCCATCTTCAGACTCATTCTGTTTTGCGCGACGGTGTTTACAGTGCCGCCCGGGTTGTGGCTGTATCCGAATCTGTTCGAGGACGTGGGGTTCTTTGATAGTTTCCGGCCGGTGTGGGGGTGGCAGGAGGTTAGTCCGAACTTTCGCTCGTCATCTTTCATGCATTGAAGAGTAGGATAGTGGGCTAATGTGACGTAGGAGAAGAAGAAGAAGTCGAAATCAAAGACGTCGAAATCTGCTGCCGCCAAGGCGGGAGAGGTATCCGCTGCCTCGGACGCCACACCTCGGGCATCGGATACCGCACCGGCGTTGAATGGGAATGGGTTGCGGAAACGGGATATGACGCCGAGGGTGGAGGAGGTGGAAGAGGACTGAGGGTAGGGGGTGTGATGTAGCAAAGGAGAGGGGCAGGATGCGGGCGTTTTGGGGGTGGCATAGAATGTGTGATCGGGTGCTGGATGCACAAGAAATTGGGGGTGTAGATGTAGTAAGAGCGAGCGTTGAGGTACATTTGCAACCATAAGAGCTTCTTGTTCAGACATGTTCCTGAACTTTTGAAAAGACGTATCAACACGACATAGTGACATTTCATGCTCGTTTCAATGCAGCATCAAAGCATCTTCCATTGCCTATCCCCCTAAGTTCTACAACCCCCCCCCCCCTCCCCTTCCTTCCCCTTTTCCCCTCCTCTCTACTCAAGTCCCCCCCCCGAAACACCATACACACCACACACCTACTTTAGCTTCTTCTTCGGCCTCAATTGATTCGTATGCCCGCACTTTTTTTTGCGACAGTTGGTCGCTCGCGGTGGGAGCCGCGCGTAGCATTTCCGGCAGATCATCTTGTCGCAGTTGTATTTGCTGGCGAGGGCTTTGAGGCTGGGCTCGATGATGCCGCCGCGGAGGCGGAGGACAAGGTGGAGGGTTGATTCCTGGGGGAGGTGAGGGTTAGTTTTGGGGTGGGGTTCCGTTTTAGAAGGGGGATATAGGAATTGGGAGGGGTTGTGCGGATAGAGAATTTGTATTGAGGTTCGTTGGAGTGGGGATGGTATTGCTGCTGGTTGGTTGATGGGGGAGGGAATGATAAAAAAGAGATTGATTTACCTTTTGGATGTTGTAATCGCTCAAAGTCCTTCCATCTTCCAACTGTTTTCCGGCGAAGATCAGACGTTGTTGGTCGGGTGGGATACCCTCTTTGTCTTGGATTTTCGCCTTGACATTGTCGATTGTGTCAGAGGATTCGACTTCGAGGGTGATGGTTTTGCCCGTGAGGGTTTTGACGAAGCTGAGTGACAAGTGATTAGTCAAGCGGCGGGGAGATAAGGGACATTAGGGGAAGGGGGAAGTATGGCGGAGGTGGAGGAGTGATGGTGTTAAGAGTGGATTAAAAGGGAGACGCGAAGGGTAGGGCAGCGATGGTAGTAGGGGACCGGTAGGTGGCTTACATCTGCACTGGAAGAGAAGTTCTGAGTTAGCGATACCCTTAGTTCAACGTGGAACGAATAACTCACTCGTTGCGGCCTCGTCGTTGATTATCGCAGGCTTATGATGGCGTTGGCGATGAGGTGTGATGTGGGTTTTGAGATGTTCGCTTACGTGGGGTGGAAGATGAGGCTCTGCGCCCTAGCCCTATATAGGCTGATATTTAGCGCGACTTGGGACTTGACCTTTTTGCAGGACGTAGCAACGAAGGGATATCTTTGTGGATGCCTACATTTTACTTACAATCATTGTAGCATTAAAATTATAGTCGTGATGACTAGGAACTCTACTACGTAATAAATAACGATTGATTATGGGTTACTCCCCTAGATCCACGTCATAGGAGGCTACGGTACTGCCTTCGATATCTTCCTGGCTTTTAATAACCTCCGTTGAGCTCTTGTTCGCCTCCACTTACATCCATCTCATCTAAATTTGGACTTTCCTGCTCACTCTCGCTAAGATCTTCATCTTCGAGTAAGTCGTTTTTTACCTCGTTATCACGAAGGGTCTCAAGTTTTCTTTCCAACTGTATGACAGCGAGAGTTAAAGATGCCAGCGACATGCTAACTGAGCTAGCTGCAGCTTCGTAGAAAATCCTTGCTTCTGGCGACAGATCGTCGATGTTACGATAGCGCTTGTAGAAGGAACCAATGCGTTTCACGGGTTGCTCATTGCTCTCTTCTGAGATGGTGTTCCTCAAATTAAGATTGCCTTGAACAATCTTGAGTTTCTGATCCAGGGCAATCTGATCAGTTCTGGCCTCCTGATCGAGATCGACTTTGGCCGGCGATGAGCCATCAGGTCGACCAGTGGGAAACAGATCAAGGAGTTGCTGAGGTATCCTTCGCGACTGGGGTTCTTGAGATTCTTCTTTAACCCATGTCTTTTCGTACCAGTCGAGATACTCATCGAGCTGCTCCCCAGACATTGCCATTACATCATTCTCGTTGACATTAATTTCATTACCACGTCCTAGTTTTCCCGCCGAGGTATGTCGAGCAGCATACTCGGTTTGGGACTTACACCAGACGTGCCAGTCTATTACAAGCCTACCGAAATTGGACAAAGTCCTCGAGTATCTGGGCTGCGAGTCGAATGGGTGATACAACTTAACGGCAATGACCAGTAAAGATACGAGCTGTATCTCTGGGTGAGCCGACTTACGTTGTCGAGGACCTGGCTTCGGAAACGTGAAGTCAACAGCTAGCAGTGATGCCAAGCGGCGTACGACAACGTACAATTCAACTGAAAGCATTAGTTCGAAATTCGACGCTTCATATCCACCAAAAAAAAAATCCACTTACTAGGTAAAGCAAGGCTTTTGATGTGCTTGAAAAGGATTAGAGAATAGTTCAGGGCTGGAAGGACGAGTTCGAATCGATGATTGTAAAGAAGCAGCAATCCGTGTACGGCTTTATGTAGATCACCTGGTTCCAGCGACGTCTTCAAGAGGCGTTAGAGTTTCCTTGGCCGGGTCGACAGTGAATGACTCACTTGCGTATCTAGTGCACCAATGTAATAGCCGGGAAGCTTGTCTTTGATTACTTTGGGTACGAAACGTATAGCGCGGATATATAGAATATCTTCTTTGATGGCCCAGCTGAATAGTAGAAGGATCCAATCAGCCTGTTATCTCAAGAAATATATCTGATATTGAGCTTTATACTTGTGCATATCCCCCAAGCTGACTGGCAGTCGCAACAGCACCGTTCCAAGATAACAAAGCCCTAGCGTTTCAACCAAAGTTGGCATAGCTTTTGCCCCAACCTTCCTCTCTCGCCCAACTTTACTGATACTCCCCGTCTCGTCCTCTGTCTGAGGCTGCGAGCTGAAAACGGTGTCACCATCGGAATCTGCGAGGGTATTATCTTTGAGTAATTGAAGGCGCAATGCCCAAAGGTCTTTGACTACAATCTCGAGTTCTGCTGGCAAGCCCATGGTGTGGATGAGCGCATGGCATTGGCTCCAAAGTATGAGCTGATAAGACTGCAGATAGAGCTCTAGTGCTTTACTACCATGAGAGACTTTGAAAGATCAGACATAGCATTAGAAGCACAGAGGCAGAGTTAATACTTTGAGAAATCTTCTCCTGAACTTCTCTTTTTCGACGACTCTTACGCCCTTGAGTGCCAAAGTCATCCTCATCCTGTTGCGTAGCTCTATGGCCCTTGCAAGAACGTCATCCAAAGTGCACAATGCGGTATCTTGAGAAATCTCTGTGAAAGTGTGTTTACCTCTTTCAAATGCCCGTTCCTGCAATAGGTGTTTCCGTCATCAGCTTCATAATACCGCTTTGACCTGCAATTATCTACGCCACACACCTCGCCTTTGAAGTAATCAATTTGCGATGACATTAGGACAGTACATCAGTCCCCTCGAGTAAACAATGGGTATGACGCGAAGTAGCAGCTTCGCTGGCATACGAGGGTCATGCACCAGAATTGAGATCAAGACAATGATGGGGGTGTATGCCCTGAAACGAGGAACGAGAGGAAAGGAATGATTTTAGGCGACCAGGGTGATTTGGCTGGCAAACAGGGTCTTTATCACAAAGAATTTGATGCAAACGTTGAGCCGGCTAGCTCGCTTTATTGTAAAATTCAGCACTTGAATCTGTTTAGCTCTCACACATTTGCATAGATAAATTCCACTTTTTGCTTATTACATAAGCCTATATATCTATCAGATATTCAAATATCTATCTTGTTATCCTCTATATCACTATGTCAGCTCAAAAACGCGGTCGCGAGATCAGGCTATTGCCTATGCCAGATACAAGGATCGGTCACCTTTACGCGTCATACAAGCCCGTACAGGGGTGCCTTTGTCAACAATCAGGGATATTCATTGGCCAACCCGGCGACAGTGCAACTGTGCAACAGCGCATTCAAATACGATGCAGACGTCTTAGCAGGGGTTTTCATTCTCACGAGCTGTTGAATTCCATCGGTCCCGCCGTGTTATCTAACAATAGAATTTATTGGGCACCTGGCAGCGCAAACCTATGACACACGACTGGGGCTGCGCCATGAACATATTTTTCGTCCCATCCGGAAGCCTCCCCCCCCCCACCCCCCTTCCTTCGGCCCTGTTGGAATATGTATGCATCTACGAGGTGATGCAATAAATCATTCGGAATAGCCACCGTACCGCAATTGCACTACATTCGAACACCAACAAAGATGCAAATATTTACATATAAGGGTAATAACGTCAAATATATATAGAAACATTAGATGGTCCGAGTTATAATATATATCTATTCATGAAAGTTATTGCCGCCCTGTTTAACAATGACTTGAGCAACCCGATGCTTCTGTTTCAATCTAAAAGCATTAATATTCTTTTCTATATCGAGCTTTTCCCATTCATTCATTCAAGCATGTTCTAACTCATGATGATTGCTTATATCTGGTCCTCGGAAGGAAGAGCGACCGCAACCAGAAAGCATCCAGCTCTGCGGCACGGAGGCGGCACGGATCACGAGCTGACCAATTGGGAACTGTATAAAGAAGATGGTGTAGTGGAGATAGATGTTCCGCAGTAACTCCTAATAACCGGTAATCCGGTGGGCAATGGCGGTGATGGGGAGGTAGTACTGCTACCTGCTCTTCTAGTAGATTAGGGAATATTAATGCGAATCTTTAGAATCAACACCTTGATTCGTGATGCGATAGTGTGATACCACCTATCTATGAAGCATCTTGCAGTCAAATAGCAGAAAGCATATGTCTAGATTGGTGGGAGCTGAAACTCCACCACAGTAGCAGCATGGAAGAAGACCCTGACAATCTGCGGCGGGGGATACAGCACAGTGCAGAAGTTTGTAATACACCTTCTGGCGCAGATGTTGCACTTCTTCACTGCCGAATAGTGCCTCTCTCGGTTCACTGTTTTCTTTAACCCTTCTTCTCTCATTTTCCTCCCCCTTCTATCGCTGTTTGTAAACCTTCGATGAATCCTCCAAGCTAGAGGTCCGTCGGCATCAAGTCTCTTTAATATCCTCAAGTTCCATGCGTGCGCATCCCGAACACAGAAGAAAAAGAATCGCCAGGAGCCATGTCCGGCCCCAAGCCCACTATCATCATCATTCACGGTGGCTGGCACGTCCCCGAGAGCTACGAGAAGCTCGTCGTGGCCCTCGAGAAAGCTGGCTATGAAGTTCACTGCCCACGTCTCCCATCCACAAACCAAGTATGCTCGCTCACACTCCTCGACCTCGATTCAACAGAAACCCCCCAATCCCCTGCCGACTAACATGTGAGCCAGACACGTCCCCCAAACGCCGACCTCTATACCGACTCGGACCTCGTCCGCGCCTACGTCTCGAGTCTCGTACAGGCCGGTCACACCGTCGTGGCCATCATGCACTCATACGGTGGACAGGTCGGGAGCGACGCGCTTGTCGGCCTCGGCCGCGCGAGCCGGGCCGCGCGGAACCTCCCTGGAGGCGTCTCGCACCTGGTTTACCTGGCGGCGTTTGCGGTGCCGGAGGGGACGGGGATGATGGATAAGGTCAAGGAATTCGGCTATATGGATCTAGTGCCCATCGCGTTCAACTTCGCCGAGGACGATACGTGCCTGAACAACGACCCCAAGACGCTGCTGGTCGGCCCCAGCGCGGTCGCCGATGACGAGGTCGACCGGTACCTGGCCTCGCTGGTGCGCTGGAACGGCAAAGGAATGTACCTACCCATTAAGCACGCCGCGTGGCGCGAGATCCCCGTCGCGTACATACACACCACGGCGGATATGACGGTGCCATTGGACTACCAGAAGAGCTTTGTCGAAGGCATGGAGAAGACGGGACGCCTGGTGCAAACCTTTGAGCTGGCTACGGGACATTGCCCCAACTTGACGGCCACCGAGGGCGTGGTCGATGCTATTAACAAGACCGTGGAGGGCTAGGCCACGGTGAATGCTGTGCTTCTTTCTTACCAGACAAAAGCGTCCTATATATTAGGTCGCACCTTGCTTAACATTAAGATTATTAAACTATATACTTCTTAGTTCGTATACACTCATTACTAACAAATTTCGCTAAAAAAAATTAGACGTGAATTCTTTTTTTGTTTTCACATAGCAGCTTATAAAAGTATATGCATATTAACACGAGAATTAAGTTGGTTTATACAGATCACGTATCTTATTGTAACCGATTACTATAGCTTCTTCACGCGTACTAATTAGAAAGATTTCGCCTTAAGCAGCGGCCGAAAATCTTTAAGTTACTTAAATACATTCTCAGCGGCTGCCGTCTTCCTCCGTCCCACCACTGTCCAGCGCGTAAAGGCCCAGCAGGCGCCCTGGCGCGTCTCGGCCACGACCTGAGGCATCAGATCTCGCACGGCCTGCAACACGGCCTGGTTTCTGCTCTGGCGCGCGACCAGCTCATGGATGGTCAGATTGCACTCGTGCATAGCGAGCGCCAGGTGTGGCGATGCGTTTCGCATATCTGCCTCGACGGCCTCGAGGCCTGCCGCGCTATACAGCGCGGGCAAGATCCCAGGAGATAGTGAGCGAGAGTCCGGCGAAGTAGAAGGTGAAGGCCGTAAAGAAAAGGAAATTCGACAGCGACAAGAGTTGTGCAGGATCTCTAAGGTAGAAGTAGGATGCAAGAAAATTTCATTACTTACCAATTTCATTATAAAAGAGCAGGGCGCTAGCTCTGCATATTCGTCCAGTGGGAGCAACATCCTCTCGTTATCGAGACGACGCTTACAGGATTGACTCCGAGGCACAATTGTCATCAAATAGCCAATCTGAGATCTGGGTATGACTTCGTTCTTCAATCTGCTTCAACTTCGATCCGCCCTCCCCTGACTTCTTCTAGTGCTTATGACTTCTGGCTTGTAGGGCCCTCAATCACCTCGTCCGGCTATATGGCAATCTCATATTCAATCTAGACCAGGCGGACGCAATCCTTCCCCTCTGAATTCTCTTCTACTTTGAATTCTCTTTCATCGCCTTCCAAGGCTCCTTGGTCCCGCCACTTGATCTCGACGCCCCCTGTAAGACTAAATTCAAGCGAAATACCTCTAGATTGTTTCAATCACTGTTTGCTAGGGCAAATTTTTGACAGAGCAAGTGCTGAAAGCGGTTCGGATTTTCATTTCATGGTACATGCATCTGGGGAAGCAGAGGCGAAGTACGCACTACTACAGAAAGAGGGTGTCGTTGATGCGGTATCGAGCGAGGATCTGGATACTGTGCATTCCCGGTTTCATACTGTCGTAGACGTTGCATCAACAAATCTGGACCGGCCTGTAATCGATCACAACTCGTAATGGCCTCGCGCTCGACTGTCAAATAGAACTGCAGGCTAAGGCATGCAAGCAGTCTGAAGCTCAAGCTTAGTGGGCTAGCGGAGAAGACTTCCTGATTTCGTTTACGGAAAGATACTATGCACCAAAAAGGTCATCGTTTGTCGGTACTTGACGTCAGTTCTAAATTTATTATATTGTCTTCATTGGTACTCGAGATTTGAGACTAAGCTCTTTCTTTATGATAGGAAACGGCTTATCCTCTGATGTTATTATATGTATACAGCCAGGTGGTCAATTCCTGACTCGTAGCTGACTTCCGCAAGCTTTTCAGAACTCGCACAAGTTCTCATGTATTATGCGACTGAAACGAAAGACTTCGTATATAACATCGATACTCTTTTGAACGATGTGAAGGTTCAAAGGAATACACTGAGCAATCAGGTCACCAAGCAGACTATTGCGCAGAGTGAAATTGCCACCGAAAAATAGATTCAGAAACGATATTCTCCTGGCGCAATACTCTCATGCATACTGAATAAATTCGAGACAAATGTCAAAGAGATAAACACAAGGGCGAGATAAGTCAATCGCGATATGTTTTTGATCTCATTCAATGATCTTCGGCAATCGATCGTCTGAACCAGAGAGGTAGCAATAGATATCATCGATTTCAGACGATGATCATAAGCGTCAATACTCGAAGCGATCTGCTTATAATTCTCAATCAAAGGAGCGCAGCGTTGCTGGTCGTCGTGCACGGAACATCGGTGGCGGAGGAAATAGAGAACGTCTCTAATCTTCTGTGTGCTGGCCATACAACGACGAAGCCATCGTTGAATAGAGTGAATATCGGTATGAAGCGTCGTAATTTGTTTCAATGCCGCGAGAATCGTGACGAGTGAGTACTCGTATTGCTTGACACTATGAAACATCAATTCCAAATATATCATTCACTCTTCAGCGATCATTCTTAGAGGATGATAAGCGATCAAAAACAAAGGGAGACTCTTAGCATCAGATTGGGGAGATTGGACATGTGATCAATATCAGATTAGATTTTCTCGTGCCGAGGATGACGAAGAATCGAATGTAGATAGTGTCTTTTCAGGGAATGCCAGGCTATGGCAAACGTCTTGAAAGCCACTCTGAAACAGCCGCGTTTGAAGTGTAAGCTCTTGCAGCTTCTCTGTCGACTGAACCCTCTGGACAAAAGCATCGCTTATCGATGGATTCACGAGTATCACGCCTACTCAGCGTTAGCTACGGCCTTGATTACGTTAGGTCGTTTCCTTAACACTGACCCAGCCAAGACTCATCTTTATTGATAGTACTCAGTATCGAGCAGCAGTGTCGCACGAGGTCAATGTTAATGCCTTTGAGAGATGGCAGGATCTTTACTTTGCGTGTAAGATTCATTGCTCGATAGAGGCTTTGCTTGCATTCGATCTTTTCAATTTCTATCACACGGTGGTAGTGAAGATTCAAAAAGTTTGAGATCGTGTCGAGGACGGTAGGGTTGCCACAGAAGCTCTTGTCGTTGCCATATCTGCTTGAGAGTCGTTCATGTGCGAGGCGAAAAATAAAGGATCGATTCGTAGCGATGAATCAAGGAGCTCGATAACTTCCTTTGATACATCTTCAATGATCAACAATCGGTCTTGCACGATGTCTGCTTCTTGAGATGTGTCACATAGTAGATTTTTTAATTCAGTAAGATTAAAGTTTCTTCATTTCTGGTCGTCAGATTCTGAGAATTTCAAGCAACGAATATCGCACTCATATTGACTTGCAGAACTGTTGATGAGCAATTGACATAGATTTTCGAGACGTGCGTCTTTTTTGGTGTAGACGGTGACAAGTGATGAGTAGGGTGCGAAAATGTTATCGTCAGATATCGCCTTCATGTTTCGAGTCAAAGAACTCGCGGCCGATGAATCCGCCTTTAAGAGCACATTTCTTCGGCGTGAGGAGCGGTAACAAGGCTGCCGATGTGATGGCGTGCACAGCTCACATGCTACAGCCTTGCGTCTCTTATCTTCGCGGCTAGACCTTCAGCTTCTTTACAACTTGCGAATTCATTTCTGAATTTATTATCGCTATTAAATACACATGTCTAGGCGATAGACGCACTGCTTCAAGTTGACGGGGTCAATCACAGACTTTTCCCCGATTTTGGTCGCAATCGCAGCGATTATCTCGTCATTGAAAGGGAGATCGAGGCGCTTCGCAAAAGTCTCCTACGAGATATTCAATATCTTTGGCAGTTCCGGGTTAAGACGCTAGAATCTTTGAGGAAGAAATTGCGAGATCGAAGCGACAAATACAAGTATGAAGTTGAGAACGTTGGAGATATCAAGGATTTGGTGGCCGGCAGGGTAATCTTGGCTCGCTGGGCTGATTTTGAAAACGTTGAGAAGGTCATTCATAGCAAATTCTTCGTCTCTACTTTCGGGTTGGTTTTTATTGTGCCAAGCCACATTAGCCGGCTGAGGCTACCACGCACCATCACTAACAAAAAATGGCCTACACAGCTGTCAATACTCATCAAACCATCGGATTCATTGCTCGCTGGCGCACTACTACGTCAGATATTGAAGCTATTCAAATTTCAAATGGCTCAGAAATTCGAATTCGTCTGTAAGCTACCTACATTCTACCCTTTCTACCTTTCTACCTTTCTATCTTTCTACCCTCACTACCTTTCTACCCTCACTACCTTTCTACTCTCACTACCCTCACTACCTTCTACCTGCTACCTCGCTGGCCACATCACTGACCACCTCACTGGCCATCTCATTGGCCATCTGTTCAAGCACCTCACTAACCTCACTACATAGACTGTCCTCGTAACTTCTTCACCTCACACCATCGCTCGAAGTCAGCGATTTAGTGAGCTTCGAGCTTCGTCAAAGTGACACTATGGAGGTAGGTAGTAGAAAGGCAGGTAGGAAGGAAGGTAGGAAGGAAGGTAGGTAGGTGAAAAACACGATGTTTGGAGCAAGGTAAGGTAGGTAGGTAGGAAGAATATATTGATTTGACGTCAGAGTGGATCTGCTTTATGTTGGTATTCTGCCGGTTGAGCTGATTTAAACGAAGTAAGGTTAGAGAACTTTAAGAAGGCAGCCCGGCGCCTGTGCTGAACGGGAACGAAGTTGGGCTGAGTTTTACAATGGCTGATTGCATCGTCTCTGCTCAGCCCTGCACAGTCGCTTAAGTGCCCCTCACACTCCTGCTGTTCAGCTCAATCAAGAAGTCATCCCACCCATCTCTGTGATGCATTCGCGTACCCAGGCACTCTTTCATCGACATGAATCGCCCAGTCTTATCGAGAGCTTTGCGGCTTTCATGAACTTTTACTGCTGTTGCAATTTCTTCTTCAATCGCGGATTTTGGTCTGTCGCTCATGTTGCTATTGAGAACCATCCTTTGGCCTGCCTGTGCTAGTTTCATATGACTGATCAATCCTATGAGTCTCATTGCCGATTGTGTTGCGGTGTTTCGTAAAAATCGCGACGATTATGCGATGATTGAGAAAGAGGTAGAGGCGCTTTGCAAAGAGGCTCTTCGAGGTTTCGAGTTTCTATGACAGTCTCGTGTGAAAGAGGCCGACTCGTTAGAGATCAAATTAAGACGGCGTAATCCTGAATACGAAAATGACGAATTCAAGAATATTGCGCAAATCAAGGATCTGGTAGCTGGCAGAGTTATTCTGGCTCGCGCATCCGACTTCGTGAAAGTCGAAGAGATCGTTCAACAGGTATTTCAAGTTCAGGGTCGACGACAACATTCAAAGTCCCAGCTCGACAAAGAGTTTTCACAGGAACGCTTCCGACCTTATGACGATCTTCATCTTCACGTGACGCGTCGTTCAGCCGAACGTTACAGCGATCTGGTTATCGAAATTCAAGTTATGTCTTCTTTCATGTGAGCTTTCTCGGCATTGAAGCACGATATTATATATAAGGAGCTTCACGGCAAACCAGACGCAATGGTCGTCTCACAACTCGAGCTTCTCAAAGAGATTGCAAATCTCGAAGAGATTGTCGTTGAGAATTTTGAGAGCTCGTTTCATTTCGGGTTCGAAAGCTCTTATTGTCAACAGCGAACTATTAGTCGAGACTTGTCAGGTTCAATGACGAATCTTATTGCAAACGCGATTGCAAAGCTTGATACATTCAACGTCAGAATTCAGGCGAGCAAAGATCATTTGCTGAATAGCTTTAACAGTATGATCTATTCTACTCTAGTATTCTATTCACTCATACTCATTTCTTATCAGGAGAAGAGCGAAGAAGAATATTCTGCTGAATGTCAGAGGTCGAGTATAGAAGTCATCATGAGAATTTCTTCAAAGATTTATTGCCTCAGTCCGGACAATGGTTAATCGAAAGCCAAGAATTTACTGAATGATTTCAATCGAACGTGTCTTCCATTCTCTGGCTTCACGGTATACGTAAGGAATTTTGCTATCATTGAGGAACTTTTGAATAACATTTGCATAGCTGGCTCGGGAAAGACTAGACTTGCGTGAGTATAGCGATTAATCAATGAAGAGCATAATGATTTCCGTATTTCCATCGTTTGTAAGGTCGCTGATATCGAATGGTTGAATTAGGTCGACAGTTATCAACTATGCAGACTTCGTCTCGACTGCTTTCTTCTACAGTGCACGAAGCACGGCGGAATCAGCACGAGCGAAACCTGTGGAGATCTTACGCGCTCTGCTTCGACAGCTGTGCAGTTCGGATCCAGATCAATCGGTCAAGGAATCTATCGTCAGAGAGTATAAGACTCGGAAGGTCGAGGCAGAAAAAGACTGTTTTGCAATCAAGAGGTTGACAGTTAAAGACTGCATCAGATTGATCATCGAGCTTACTAAGAACGATTCGACCATCATTATTCTCGATGCTCTTGACGAATGTGAGGAGGATACACGTTACGAGCTACTGAAAGCATTCGATAGTATCATCAGCAGCTTCGAGAACGTTGTGAAAATCTTTGCTTCTAGTCGCGATGATATCGATATCGTGAGTCTGTTCTACCATATTAGTTGTTGAAAATTATACGATCAGAAGACGCGGGTGCGAACATATCTAAGCGACATCACATCTGCTAACAAATACTTCTTCTATTATAGAAACTGCATCTGGAGCGCTCAAGAAATATTTCTATTAGCGTAGAGAAAAACAGCGTCGATATCACGCGATTCGTCAAGTTCGAGGTGAATCGTCGAATCAAGAAGGGAATACTTCTAGACGATAATGTATTCAAGAGACTCAAAAGCAGAATACTCGAGACTCTTATCAATGGTGCCCAGGGGATGTTTCGGTGGGTGAAAATGTCGCTTGAGACACTAAGTCGCATCAAGTTTCAGCCAGATTTCGAAAACGCTCTCGGTCGCCTCTCTGTCAAGCTGTCTGACCTCTACGATATCATCTACACACAGATCGATCAGACTCAGACCTATGGACGAGATGTGGTCATCAAGACACTGAAATGACTACTCTGTGTTCAGCGCTTACTAAGCGTTGAGGAATTTCTGGCCGCGGTCGACGTAGTGGACGACTCATCGTCGTCGGAGTCAGGCGAAGACGACGGACATGGGCAAGCAGACTCTCTAGAGAATAATGTCCTTCGACTCTGCCGTAATCTCGTTATTCTTGATTCTAAACAGAGAACTTTTCGATTTGCTCACCAGTCGGTTCGAGAGTATCTCTTGGCGAAGTCGAAGTATACGGTCATAGAACAACATGCTCTAGCCACGAAGAGATGCCTTAACGTGTACCTGAATGAGTCATCATCGGACTCTGAGGTCTCAACGAGTGTACAACAGAATGACATTCTAAAAGATTATGCCGAAGTGTATTGACCAGTACATTACAAGTATATAGAGGAAGATGAGTTTCACGAGACTCAGAAAAAGGTGTCGAATTTCTTGATGAAAGAATCAAGAACGTCATCTTTTTATATGAAATGAGTGTTAGATATTCAATCTAAATACGGCGACTTTCATGAGTATGACCTAAATAAGGCTCTGAGACTTGATTGGATCGATCGTCTCGGCTATAAAATACTTTATGCAACATCTACACCTGAAACACATCTCAGTGTAGCGTGTGCCTTTGGGTTTTCGAAAATTCTGAAGTACCACGAGCTTTCTATTATAGAATTAAATCAACGTCGAAAAGTGAAAGATTATGAGTATACATTTCTGCTCATTGCTGCGGAAGAGGGTCATGATCAGCTAATACGGCTCCTGCTCGATCGAGGGGCGAAGGTAAACGCTCAAGGTGAATTGTATCAGTATGGCAACGCACTGCAGGCGGCATCAAGGGGAGGCCACGAGCAAACCGTGCAGATCCTGCTCGATCGAGGGGCGAAGATCAACGCTCAAGGTGGAAAGTATGATAGTGCACTGCAGGCGGCATCAAGGGGAGGCCACGAGAAAGTGATACAGGTCCTGCTCGATCGAGGGGCGAAGATCAACGCTCAAGGTGGACATTATGGCAACGCACTGCAGGCGGCGTCATCGAAAGGCCACGAGCAAATCATGCAGATTCTGCTCGATCGAGGGGCGGAGATCAACGCTCAAGGTGAAGTGTATGATAACGCACTGCAGGCGGCATCAACACATGGTCACGAGCAAATCATGCAGATTCTGCTCGATCGAGGGGCGAAGATCAACGCTCAAGGTAGACATTATGGCAACGCACTGCAGGCGGCATCAAGGGAAGACCACGAGCAAATCGTGCAGGTCCTGCTCGATCGAGGGGCGGAGGTGAACGCTCAAGGTGGACATTATGGCAACGCACTGCAGGCGGCATCAACACGTGATCACGAGCAAATCGTGCAGGTCCTGCTCGATCGAGGGGCGAAGATCAACGCTCAAGGTGGACATTATGGCAACGCACTGCAGGCGGCGTCGTTATATGGCAACGAGAATATCGTGCAGGTTCTGCTCGATCGAGGGGCAAAGATCAACGTTCAAGGTGAACATTATCGCAACGCACTGCAGGCGGCATCATTACATGGCCACGAGCAAATCGTGCAGGTTCTGCTCGATCGAGGGGCGAAGATCAACGCTCAAGGTGGACATTATGACAACGCACTGCAGGCGGCGTCGTTATATGGCAACGAGAATATCGTGCAGATTCTGCTCGATCGAGGGGCAAAGATCAACGTTCAAGGTGGACATTATGGCAACGCACTGCAGGCGGCGTCATCGGGAGGCCATGAGCAAATCGTGCAGGTTCTGCTCGATCGAGGGGCGAAGATCAACGCTCAAGGTGGAGAGTATGGCAACGCACTGCAGACGACATCATCACATGGCCATGAGCAAACTGTGCAGATCCTGCTCGATCGAGGGGCGAAGATCAACGCTCAAGGCGAAGATTATGGCAACGCGCTGCAGGCGACATCGTTATATGATCATGAGCAAACCGTGCAGGTCCTGCTCGATCGAGGGGCGGAGGTGAACGCTCAAGATGGAGAGTATGACAACGCACTGCAGGCGACATCATCGGAAGGCCACGAGCAAACCGTGCAGGTCCTGCTCGATCGAGGGGCGAAGATCAACGCTCAAGATGGAAAGTATGACAACGCACTGCAGGCGGCATCAACACATGACCACGAGCAAACCGTGCAGCGATCGAGAGGCGAAGGTGAACGCTCAAGGTGGAGAATTTGGCAACGCACTGCAGGCGGCATCATCGGAAGGCCACGAGAAAGTGATACAGGTCCTGCTCGATCGAGGGGCGAAGGTGAACGCTCAAGGTGGACATTATGGCAACGCACTGCAGGCGGCATCATCGGAAGGCCACGAGAAAGTGGTGCAGCTGAATCTCTTCCCAGACCTTAAAATTGTGGGCGCCCGTCTCGGCAATGACGCCGACGTCAAGCATGATGCCCAAGTCGATCGAGACAGCGTTGAGCCCCTCGGCGCGGCGGTAGTGAGTCAGGGCGTCTTGGTACGAGTTGCCAGCGATGTACTGGGCCTGGCCGGGTTTTCCCCAGAGGCCGGAAATGGACGAGCAGAAGATCATGAAGTCAAGCGGACGCTCATGGCCGAAGTGTTGGTGCAGGTTCCACGTTCCTTGGACTTTTGGCCGCAGGGGTATCGTCCACTCCTCATATGACATATTCTCAACCAAGACGTCGCGGAGTACCATAGCCATCTGGATCACCCCTTTAATGGGCGCGAGCTGCTGTGAGCACTGTTCCATGGCCGCGAGGAAGGAGACCTGGTCAGCAACGTCGCCACAGAACACCTTCACTTGTGCTCCGTGTGCTGCCAGCTCATCAACGATAGCCTTAGCTTCGGGCTTATCTCCGGACCGTGAAACGAAAGCAATGTGACGAGCTCCAGATGCGACAAACTCCCTAGCCAGACTGCGGCCCAGACCGTCAATGAAGAGGTATGTCGCTTCGGAATCGAGCTTGAGCGAATCCTTGGCCTTGCACAGCACGGAAGCCTTGACTTTATCTTCTTCGCTGAATGACAGGACAATCTTGCCACGATGCTTCCCCTGCTGCATAGTGCGGAACGCCAAAAATAGCGGCGCTGAGAACCAGCATATTGAAGGATGTTCTTCGTAGAATGCTCTATTATCTAGACCTTTTGAAACTGTCTTTCATTACTGCGTCAATCCCCACGCTTCTACTATTAGTGTTATTCTTTCGTATCCGCTACATCGTAGACTGGATCAGACATTGTTACCGCCCTCGAAGCACTTTAGCCGTGAGCGCCACTTGGTCAGCTCGTACCACAGCGTCACATCCCTAGATCGTGGCGGAAGTGCACAGCTCCTGAGCCTTTCTCTTCACTTTCACGATCTTCTAAATCGGCAATACCATGCCCAGCTTGACGCTCTCATCCGACTTTTCACATGCGATGATACGATTTGGCCCTGTGATTACTCTCCACAGATAAAAGAAGAGGCGGCGGCAGACTTTCCGCTTTGAGTGTTTCCACTATTTTATATCACGATCGAATTTTTACCAATTATTCGTGTACGTCAAGCCTGATATATTCAAGAAAGATTCTCGCAGAATCACAGCATCGAACTATCACTCTAATCCGATATTTAACCATATGACTTTGTTCTTATCTTCAACCCGAAATAGAGCGAATGCCCTCAACATGAGAGCAATAAAGTCACTTCATCGCAATCCCCTCGAATTACGAGATCCAAAGAGATGCACAAAGCAGCTGGCGGTAATGCGTTGCTAATTCAAATTGTTAAACCATCTCGAGCCTTGACTGCGCGACAGTGCTCTCTCACCAGCTTCTTCGCTCCTGGTGCTTTGAGGGTCGTTCCTGCCACAAGAATAGCATCTGGACCTTTCCGTATATCTTGTTCCGCCGTAGCACCTATCGTTTCTCCTCCAGAGTGCTCTTCTCCGTAGAGAACCATATTTGGACGCAGTCTTCCTATACTAGAGATTCTTTTACCTCTTTTCTCTCCATCCAAAGCCACCTCTCGACACCTGAGGCAAGCCTCGGAGAAGCTCTCGGAAATGCGCAGCCCATTCCACCCACAATACTGGCACAACACCTCATTGCTTGCGCCGTGGAGCTGTACGGTTCTTTCGTAAAGATCAGGGAGACTTTGCTCGATACAGTTAATGTTTTGTGTATAAAGGCGAAGGAGACGGCGGTCACTGGCGATGCTATCCATAAGGGCGTGAAAGGCTGTAGGCGTCGCCCGGGTAGAAAGCTTCCAGACGTTGTGAAGAACAGTATGGTATTGAATCGTGTTATGGGGCAAGTCGTAGGTGAATCGATCAAAAGAGACCTTTCCTGACTTCCGCATCGTTTGAAAGTCTGGAACTTCGAAGCCCGACACGTTAAAGTTGATGACAATGTTAATTTGTTTTTCAATTCAAAAGACATAATTACTACTATGAATGTGTGTATAACTTCAGATTTAACACGAGAACAGTGAGATTGATCTTGACTAACTTCTGCTAATGATGAAAATACAGAGCCCACTGTTGACGTCTCGCGATACCTAGGTGAAACCCCACTGGTGCAATTCCACGATGTAAACCTACCTTCAGTTCTTCATCAGACCTCTAACATCTCACTTTTGGTTGAAGTTACCCGTTTCACCTTCTGACGATGCCGTCTAATGGCTCAGATGGTTATGAAAAGTATCATCGCTTTGTTCTTTGCTCTTTGCGAATGGAACACCTAAAGCACTCCAATCCATCTCGACACTTACATGAAGGACTTGAAAACGAGTCTTGAGAATGAGCCGGGCGCATTTTCCCCATCATTCAGCTCATGGTCACTACACCCCATCGAATGAAACCCAAGTCCACCCCGACTTTACAGCATTTACTTCTATGAAAGAAGCCTAAAACGAGCTCGTTGGTGTTTCGGTGTTCATCATTCACACGGAAAGTCTACGCATCCGCTCGTAACATGACCAGAGCAGGATTTAGTACTAACCATACGTTAATCTATTGCTACCGTCCCTAACATGCGATCAGAAAAAGGGTTACCGTCTACAGCACAAGTTAACGGAACGTGTAAGATTTAGGTACATTCCAGGCATCCAACAAAAATAGAGATATGGTTATGATAGGAGGCTAAGTACCTTATGATGCATCATGTTCGTATTTGGCTGAACTCAGGCACAACGTCAGCTGCCTTTCCCTGCATGCCTTACTGCACGATGTGCTTAGTACGTCTTGCACGCTGCATCCTGCCACCGTTCTCATTGGTCATTATGCGCGGAAATAATTTCCACCGATCTTCGCGATTGAGAGAGAAGTTGAGCAGCTTTCGTTCGCTTGTAAAACTTCTTTCTATCTCAATGAGGAATACAATCCCGGCGCTTGAGAATGCCACTAATGTGCATCAGAACGATGCTTGAGCGTTGTAAATGGCGATGTTTCCGAAGGGAAGAGTGACAAGATATGGACCCTCGGACAGCATATTTTAACCAGCCTCGTTCGTACACACATGTACATATGCTCCGTCTGACCCTCATACCGCAAGAATCTAGTAGTCTTCCCCTAGAATTCATTTTCTCTGATCGTGCTGCGTCTGGTTTCTCTTCTCCAAATGCTGGCATCTCATGGCGCTTTTCGAGTCATTCAAGTCCTTCAAATGAAAATGGTGCTACAATATCCTCCGGTCATTGCATTGCTATTTATTTTGCTGTGTATCAACGCTGAGGCAATTTATCCTGGTTAGTCTGCCTCCCAGAGTGCCAACTTTTGATGTGATTTTGGATACCCATTCTGTTATTCTTATACCCCAGACCAAGTGATCAAGATCTGGGCTTACCTCGCGACTAAGGCAATCTGCCGGCCGTCACTATTTCGAGCTCAGTGAATTCCACGGCCCCATCTACGAATGTTTCTTCGGGTACGAAAACACAGTTTTCCTATATTATACCCTATGGTCAAACCCAAGCATGCGACATCTATGGACCCGACTGTCAGACTGGCTTGATAACCGTTGGGGTGGACCTGACCACTACGACCACGACAGCTACTCTCGCCTGCTCCGACTATCTCACAGCTCAATCATCATTCATTATGAAAGACATACATTATCGCGAGGACTGGCACCCTTTTATCCTCTAGAATGGCAAAGGGGTTTTGGCCATAGTCCAGAATGCACGTCTTATGCTCAAGTCTGGCAGAAAGGAGGACAATATACATTTTCGAATTGTGGAAGTAGGAACACAGTCGTCCAGGCCGCAGAGCACTCTGATTTGGGTGGCTTGCCATTGCAGGTCCCTCCTGGAGTTCTGCGCGATTGGCAAGATCAGTATTACGTGTGCTGCGGAAATTGCTCGTTGCATGTATCAGAAGTTCGACTCTACTATTTTCCTGAGAGCTCGACCTCAGATTGTGCGAATCAGACATCAAATTCTACCGCAACTGTGCCAACGAGCCCTATCGGTAAACGAATACGTTCCCTTGCTCCTAGTGGAAGGATCGCAACCCTAAGCGGGCACACGTTGTACGTATGATATCCATAACATCATCACTGCGTGCGAGCTTATGCCGATCGTAGTACATCTCCGTCATTCTATCTTGAGGTTGTCGGAACAGCAGCCGTCACCGATCTGTGTGGTCCCGTTGGTTCAACGTACACCAATCCAATCATCGCTATTCCGCCGGGTCAGCTCTCGACATATGAAAATCCGGTTTACTACCCAGTTGGGTCCGAGTACAGGGACATAAATGGGGTGTTCGGCGGTGGGTTTCTTGGAGCTGTCAAGCCCCTACATGTTGCAGATCTGGCATGTCCGACCTGGGGTTTAGGCAGAAGCACTAACAAGGATGGTACTGTGCATACCACTGTTGGACCTCCATGGCTGCCACTAATCGTACCACCTCGGCAAGTTCTAGCTCTTGATCCAGACTGGAACAAACTTTGTGTCGACTACTTGTCTTACCTGCCAGGGATGACCAGCTTCGCAATATTTGATCCGCCACGTGCGTTGAGCCCCGTGTCAGAGATGGGCTCAAGTTCAACTCAAGTTCCAGTGAGCGCCTCTGCAGTTCCAACGACGATCGTGGATCCGCCAGGTAAAACATCGGGTGACCCAGCCCTGCCAGCCAAGTCGCCATCTATAAGCATTCCAGACCCAACAACGAACCATGATCCTCCAAGCACCACTCTACCGACTTCTAAGTCTGATCCGCAACCATCTGTTGATCCTGGAGTCCCCATAATCGACTCGGAAGCTGCCGCTACTCCTGGTCCTGGTGCTTCTCCGGATCCCTCAGCTTCTGCTGGTAAGCAGGGGAGCACTCAAAGTCTTGGCGCAATGATCCTTAGTGCCTTTGGAGGCAGTATTCTAGGAACTGGTGCGGATGGTGGAAATTTCATCGAGATCTCCACACCAACTGTTGGTATTCATGCAATCACTATCGGTAATGGCCAGGTGCTATCTGTCGGCACATTCGGTGCAGCTCTAGATGGAAGTACATACTCAGTTGGTGGTCCTGCCGTGAGCATTTCTGGTACGGTGTACACTGTGGTTTCTAACGCTGAGGCCGGGGTCAACACTGCTGCTTCTATCCCCAATATTTTAACTATAGCTGGTGAAGTCGTAACACCAAATCCATCAGGGATGGTTATTGGAGGATCTAGTCTCTCTCCAGGAGGACCTGGCGTCGAAATCTCGAAGACTTCGATCAACCTAGATCCATCTGGCAATCTTTTTGTAAACGGAAAGTCAATTCAGAACCAAGTAGTTCCGAATGTTTTCACTCTTGGAAGCAAAACTTTTACCGCCAATCCTGCAGGCTTCAACATCGATGGCAAAGTTATCTTTCCAGGTAGGCCAGGACAAAATATTGACGGCACAGTGGTGCGCCTCGGACAGTCAGGGATTCTACAGATAGGTAGTCAAACCTTGAGTCTTCCGAATCCACAGTCTACGGGATCTGGTAGTGACGTGTTTACGGTTGGTGGGCAGGTATTTACAGCCAATTCTGCAGCTTTCTCGATCGATGGTACTACAATCTCAGCCGGTGGTCCTGCCGTAACCATAAATGGAACGATTGTCAGCCTTGAACCTTCTGGTATATTGGACGTGGGGACAAATAGAAATCATCTGTTGGCAACCCAGACAGCATCTTCGTCTGTCTTCACCTTGGCAGGGTTAACTGTGGAGGCCGAGTCTTCAGTCGTCGCGATGAAAGGGGTTCCGCTTCAGCCTGGAGGTCAGGGCATTACTGTCAATGGACATAGTGTAAGTCTGGAGCAAGGTGGGACCTTGGACGTTGGAAGTGACCGTTTTCCAATACCGACAGGGTCAGTGAACGGAACAGCGTCTGTCCAGGCTTTCAAAGGGGCTCAGAGAAGGGGGTTTGATATGCCATGGTCGTTATTTGGTATAGCTACGTTGATGTCAGCGATTTTGATTTCACCCTGGTAACTTCATTGCTGCGCAGTCAAGCTCCGTTCCTCGTAGTTTTCATCAAATGGAGTCCCGTCCCCGAAAGCATTGACCTCGAATGAGTACTGAATAAGGTGCTGTAGGTGCGCCCGTTTCGGTTTACATGTCTGGGGGGGGCCGAGGACTTAGCTTCGCTCATGAACAAGCCAAGAAAAGCTTCTCGACGAGTAGCTTTGCCAAAATTCCACTCTCCTTCCGACCTGTGAATGCATTCATGTCTTGCAATGCAAACAAGATAGCTGAAAGGGTGGAATTTGGAGAAGCTCCAACTAAGTCCTAACGCACTAACATGACGACTCAACCCTTTGGTACGAGGGGATCACATGTGGAACCCTGATCATGTCAGCATACGATCGGAAGTATTGAATTGTTTGTCTCCAACGATAATACCTGGTTTTTTCCGAAGGTCAATGTGAAATAGATCACTTCTGGTTTTCAAGAGCCTAATGACTATGGCTTGTCAACGACATTCATTTGAGTCATGATATTGTCCTTCTTCAAAACTCTGACGGACATGATATCAATCTTCTATGGTTATGGAAGTTCTGTACACTACCATGTCCTCGCGGTTTGATGCATGTAGCTAGATAGTAATCTTATACAAGAAAGATAGACTATGGGAAAAGGTGCTAGGTACTTAAGGATTTGCATCGCCTTCCATAGTCCCATCGGTTTTGAAGATTACTTTAGGTGGTATACACGTAATAGCAACGTTTCAATTCATTTCGTCCAGAAGCCTCCAAGATTCGCATTCTTTTGAGAGGGTAGTAGTGGTAGTGCTGCCCAGGATGTACTCTCTAGAAGATACAAAGGACTAGAGATGCCTTCACTGGGATTGGCTAAATCAATGGAATTCAAGTCTCTGAGAAGGATTCACAAACTAATTTCTCGAGCAAATGAGGCTTCGATGATAAGGGGATTTTCTTCTGCATTCATCTTTCACAGATCCTGCCCAGGTTGTGAGCCGATATAAGGTGTGATTTTCATGGAAAATCACGATTTCGTCATCATCTTCCACCTCTGATATATATAACATGAAAACTTGAGGAGTCTTCGGTCTTATTGATCTCAACGCCAGGTGTCATGGGTGGTAGAAGGGAGACGCTGAAAGAGGAGTCAGCGCCAATAGTTGCAGAGAGTATGGTACTCCATCCTTTACATCCCTTCGAAATCGGTCGTAGTAATCACGTGAGGCATTTCGCCGGGTCACGTTCGACATGCATGCGAGTATGTTGTGTAATACACCGCGTCCGCCCTATTCTATAAGCACTTCTTATTAGCTTATAGCATCGTTAAAGCCTTGACAATAGGTGAGGCTCTCAAAAGAAAACAGATCTTCTTATCTGAAGCCCACAGCGCATATCTTAAAGGTTCTGATCTCTGCCTAATTCCAGAAGTAAAAGAGGTCGTGGTTGGGTAGACGCTCAAAGACGATGCCACTACTACAATCGTTTGGCACTACTCTCTAAAGCGACAAGCGTGGAAACTCCCTCCCCACAGCGCCGGCGGAGGGCTAGCGCGTTAATCATCCGTGTGTTATTGGCTGAGACCGTGAGACGGCGCCTCATCTGCAACTACTAGGGTACTTGGGGTTTTGATTGCAGACCTAGGTTAGGTATATTCCGTAGATACGCTCTAACCTGTAAAGTCAATAGAGTAACTATAAGAGATAGTTATCTAGCTCTAGGCGGTAAGAGAACATTCTACACTAAGGTTAGTGCTGTTGGTTTTCACGATTCTTACCCCAGATACATTGTACGAGTAGGTAGGTACTGTCGAAAGTGTCAAGCTTGGCTACAGTAGGTCGGAGGGAGCTCTGCAGTCGGGAGGTCCAGACTACTCAAGATGGCACGCCACACGCCTTCGCCCACCCAAGGCTTCTTGCCTGGCAGTCGCAGCTCTATGTTTGTCTCAAGGTCGAGTGCGAACCGGTGCTCTTTCTCCTGCGGCCACCATCTAGTGACTTCTCACATGTATAAATGCCTGCCAGATGAACAGCAATGGCTGTTCCCTTCGGCTTCTCGATCGGAGACTTCATTACCGGGATCAATCTTGTTTTCGATGTATATGACGCTTTGAGAGAAAGTGGAGGAGCTGCATCCGACTATCGAGAGCACATCGCCTGGCTCCAGCAGCTAGTCACTGTTCTCGAAGCGCTCAAGAACTCGACGCCTGACGATGTTGCTCAAATGGCTAGAGAATGCGAGGCGCCGCTCGTTGAGTTTCGGAACAAGATCCGGCTCAAGTACAACGATACTCTTGGAGAGGGTTCAAGGTTATCCCCAGGTAAAGTTCTGCGAAGCCTACAGTGGACGTTTTTCAAAAGTGCAAGCAAAGATGCCGGCAAGCTGAGGACCGCTATTGGCCCTCAATTGCAAGCTATTACTCTTCGCCTGGGACTGCAGACGCGGTTAGTACTGTACAGACCGCAGTGGGGAAGTAATTGCTGATGTTACTGTATGACAGTGATGCCACTGCCAGGATTGGGGCGCAGATGCTGCAAATTCAACAGAGCTTCACTTCCAACCAGACAGAGACTAGCATTCATTTCGAGACTATCCACGGGACCGTGGTCGATCAAGCCCGACAACTTCAGGGACGTATACAATCAACAGCTGACACAATTCGCTCCGATGCCGCGCAATCCGAAGGCCGGCTTGCAAATAAGGTCACGGCCATTGGAAAAACGTTGTCCCAGACACGCCAGATAGCTGAAGAAATTCGGGGTGAAACGAGTGCAGTTAATGAAACTATACAATCGCTGCTTCGACAAAAGCCCACAGCTATAACTGATGCCTTATATGGTCCGCTATTCTCTTCACTGAAAGAGGTAGTAAAGGAAGCTTTGCAAGAGGAGAAGCTACAATCGGGATTTGGAAATGCAATGTCCATTGACACTGGCCGAAAAGCCTCGATACTCATCCAAAGTCGAACGTTACGTGCTGATGGCGAAGGTAATGTTCCAACCAGGGCTCAGACGCTACAGGATCCAGAGCTTCCCACAATACGGCGTCAACAAACCTTTACCAAGATATCTGGCGAATACGATCTATCACGGGAGACCAGTCCAAACAGATATACCGTTCAACCAACCCAAAAGTCAGTAAAGCGGCGGACCCTCGGCTTTGGAAGCCTGAGGATGGAGATTACCAAGGTCACTTCAGGATCGACGCAAAACACCAGGATCGACCTGACTTTCCACCCTGCCATGTGGACATTCCACAAAGGCGCTCTCATAACGCTGCAACGCATTTCTAGAGTATTCCAGGGCCGTACTATCACAATCAAACCCAACACATTCAACGTTGTTTGCATGGACTCGGAGATATTTGATGCTTGTAGAAACCTGGATTTGGACACAATCCAAGATTTATTTCTTGCCAGAAAAGCTTCTCCCTTTGATCGAGACGAGCACGGTGGATCTTTACTGGACTGGACGCTACAGGCACTATTAGAAGGTCACGAAAACATTCAGCCGGATAATTTTCAAGGTCAACGGTTAATCGAAATCCTTCGGCTCCTGCTGGATTCGGGATTGAGGTTTGAACCGAAGCCAGCCCACCCTCGCATCAAGAGTACTGACCTCCAGATCTTCTTAAGTAGCGGGCAGCTTCTGACACTAGGTGAAAGAGTATCAGTCCCGATTTTAGACCCGTGGATGGCTAAATGGGATGACATTTCGGCAAGCATCTTCTTCTCGCTTTCTACGAACGCACTAAACGATATCTACTTTCGCCTAGACATAACCGAATTCTTAAGGAGAAACATGCAGACCCTGGGGACCTTTGTGTATTTCGAGCATAATCTAGCCTCCGTTTATTGGGTTGGGCAACTACAGGAACAGATTTATGCACGTCTGTATCAAGTTCAGCCCAAGCGAGCGCTTGCAGCTTTGATCGAGTCCGATGACTTCGCAGAAGCATGCGCTCCCAGATCTGTACTTCAAGTTGACGAACACCTGTACATGCTGCAAAGGGCCGTACATGAGAAGAGTCCGACTTGGTCATGGGGAATGCATGCAGTTGCCCGCTTCCTGTCAAAAGGGCGTAGATTTTCAAGGCTGGAGATGCAAGAACTCTCATATTGTGCAGAGAGATATGGAATATCTGAGTTCTGGAAGACTGTAATTACTATGGCAGAATACCCCGAAAATGTGACAAACATACCGGATTTGGATGAGCAGACGGCTCGCTCGAAAATCCCTGGGGAGTGGCCTGATCTTGACGAACAGGAAGAATGGCAAGATCTTATTTGGAGCGGCCGTTGTTATCACGATGAAGATGAAATTGCAAAGGACGAGGTGGAGGAAAACCCTTCAAAGAAAATGCCTAGGCCTATGACTAAGATCGAAAAAGTCCGCAGAGTTTTCAAGATGATGAAGAAGGGTAAAAGGCTCAAACGGATCAGAGCGAAATCCTGGTACGTTTGTGTTGGGCATTCTGATCGATACCACGTAACTCTTAATTGGAAGAAAGGGAATTGGCTTTTCTTGATATATTAAGGTGCCATTAGCTCGCAAATATCCCAGAGAATGCAATTCAGGGCTGGGATTAATATTGTTATATTAGTCAAGGGCATGCCTGAGATCAGCATTAATCGACTGTCGAAGTTGCGGCTATCTAGTCAGCTTCAGTACTGAGAACGGAGCGGTACCATTACCTATTGCCAAATTCTAGACCCAAAGTGCCAGAATCTGGAGTTGTTGTAATTCCTCATGATTGACGTCTTTCGTGGTCACGATTTTCTGCCGTCAAAGCTCCAAGATGTCAGAACCTTAAGCCGTCAAGCCTTCCAGTCAAGGTTCCCGAGGTGCCCCTTAATCAGGGCTCTCCGTCTGTCATCACCACCCGCATGGATGCAACATAGTTCTTTCTTCAAGATACGGGCACTCTCCACCAGCTTAATCGCGACAAGAATGAATCCTGCTAACGGCCAGTGCTGCCGTGGTGTCGAATTCCACCACATCTACTAAGAAGGTGAACGAAGGCGACCTCCTCACTCACATCTCTTACAAGAAGTGACGCGGCAAGCTCATCGAGAATCCAAAATATCAGACCGTCCGGATGAGCAGAAAAGCTCACCTCTCCGCTTCTGTAAAGATGACCTTACCATGTTTCTCTTTCGAGGTAATCAAGAACTTCTAGTGACAGACGGGGATAAGATTTAGGCATTAACAGAACCAGAACGTAGCACGGTATAATGAGATGTATGGAAGAAACTGTATACACAATTTCTGCAGTGTATGTACTGTACAATATAGCCTAACTCCTACTTCAAAAATGCAGAATCATATCAGTCGTCACAGTACTACTCGTTCTCGAAATATTTCCATCAGCCAGTCGTCCATGTCCGGGTTAAAAGTCTCAGTCAACGATCTCAGGGACGGAAGATAAACCCTCACTAACAAACGCTATCCCGAAGCCGTATATTTTCAATAGTGCAAAGCAAGATGAAATTCTCCATTCATCAGTGCGCAATGCTCCACCACACTTCTTGTCTCAACCCTCCACCGTTTCGGCTTACCTTCTTCTTCTTCTTCTTCTTCTTCTTCTTCTTCTTCTTCTTCTCCTCCTTCTTTTCCAATCTACATCCCACTCCCCTAACCCACGTCCCATCAGATCTTCTGTCCCCGTGTTGCAAGAACAATCTCTAAACTACGTTTCACCGATATCCAACGCTGCACCACACACACACCCCCTCTCTCTCTCCAAACTCCCACCCTAACCAACCAACCAACCCACACTCCCCCCTTTCTTCTGCGCCACACCCCCCCCCCCCGCGGCCCCACCCCAACCACACCAAACCCCCTCCCATCCTTTTCCCCAACCGCCCACTCCCATCCTCCAACAAACCCCTTCTGCCAACCTAGTCCAAACCCTCCTCAAATCCTCACACAGCTTCTCACCCACCAGCTCCAGAACCCTTACGCCGCACCCACCCTTTCCAGCAAAAAAACCCCCCCTCCATCGATCCAGCGCCACAGCCCCCCCCAAAAACCTTAACCCACTACTCCCGGCGGCAGCTGAGCCCGTGATTTGATATCTGTTTGCTTTATCATGCGGAAGTGTGGGAGTTCGATCCCCTAGGTTAGGGGTGGTTTGATGCGGATGCTTGTATGGTTGGTGAAGGGGTTAAAGTGGTCAGGAGTCGGAATGCCGGATGGTGGGTTTGGTTATTGAGGGCGCTGCAGTAGATGATGGTGGTAGCGGTAGTGGTGAGTGGTTGGAGGGGATGAGGTAATTCGGGGGGGGGGGGGTTGTATAGAGGGTTTAGAGAAGAGGCAAATGGGGAAGGCGGAGAAGGGGGCAGGATCGGGGAAGATGAGAGTTCGAAAAGGGGTTGGGTGGATGGGTGGATGGTAGGAGGGTGTGAAAGGCGACTTTTGGTGGTGGGGTTGGTCGAGGGATAGGTACCTTAGGCAGTGCGGGATTTTCTTGGTTTTGGAAGGAGGTGGAGGAATAATGGGGATTTTGATTGAGGGAATGCGTGGGAAGAAGAGGGTTGGTTGGAGGGTTGGCGGTATGGGGTGGGTTGCTTGAATTTTTTTGAAGATGGGTGAGGTAGTGGTTGAGACTGAGATGAGGGGGGGTTTCGAAGGGAATAAACTGAAAGACGACGTACGAGTCGCATGCGTGCCTTGTACGAAACATGGTATATACTCCCATACCACCGTTATACGCCCTGTTATCCGCGAATTCATGCGCAATAACCATCACACTTCCCCCACCCCTCCCTAATACCCATGCTTGGCCAACTCCGCCTCTGTCCACTTCGCAAGCTCCTCCCGAAGCTTTTTATCCTGTGTATACCCGGACCCCCCATCCTCCTTCCCAACAGGAGTATAATAAGCCCCGCTCTTTGCATCTTTACTCGTCGCACACCACAACTGGCCCTTGGCACCCTCTTGCACGCTATTCGTCGTCACCGCCTTGATGAGCTTGATCGGATATGCCAGCCAGGGATGTGATTTAGCAAATTCGCCCGAGAGTCCTGTGTCAACAGCCCCAGGGTGCACGGCGGTGCTTTTGATGCTCGGGTAGCGTTCTGCGAGATCCTTGGTGAAGAGTATGTTGGCGAGTTTGGACTGCCCATAGCGCGTCCAGGTGTTGTAGTCGGCCATGGGCCCACTGGCGTCCGCGAGCACGAGGCCGCCTTTGGGAGCTAGCAGGTGGCCAGCGGAAGTGAGATTGATGATACGGACATCGGAGTTGGGTTCTTCGGCGGTTTTACGCAACGTGGGCAATAGTTTGGAGGTGAGTAAGGCGTGGCCGACGTGATTGGTGCCGAACTGGATCTCGTAGCCTTCCTGTGTGGTGCCTGGGGCCATGGCCATGACGCCGGCGTTGTTCATGAGAATGTCGAGGCGGGGGGAGGAGGCATTAAAGGTGTCGGCGGCCTTTTTGACCGATTCGAGGGAGGCGAGATCAAGTTGGAGGAACGTAATGTTGGCCTCGGGGACTTCTTTCTTCACGGCGGCAATTGCGGATTCGGCTTTAGAGGGGTTTCGGGCGGCGAGGTAGACGTGAGCGTTGTGTTTGGCTAATTGGAGGACGCTTCCTACTCCGAGTCCATTGTTTCCTGGAGAATTGTTAGATGAGATTGGATGTCTGAGAATTTTGTAGGCTTCATACCTCCAGTAACAAGGACGACTTTTCCCGACAGATCAGGAATGTCAGTATCAGGGTTGAAGCTAGGACCACCACCAAACATCTTGAAGAATTGGGGCCTCAACGGGTATAACTTATGGTATATAGATTGCTATGTACTTTAAGAAGAGGTGAGAATTAGACAATACATATATAGATCTTCCAGTCACACTTAAAATGCCGCCGGCCCCATTGATAGTGGATTTCATGACGAAAAGAGGTTGCAGCGCTATCCGGAGAGTACAGTAGACTACCGTGACTAAGGTAACAATTAAAGTAAAGGGCCCGAAAATCGGCCATAAGCGAGAATAGGGAAAAGGAAAGAGGAAAAAGGGTTCTTCAGGTCATGTGACTTTCTTCTTTAGCAGTCCACAATTCCCTGTTCTGTTATGACGACTATGATCTAACCAAAAGGGTTGCTAGCTTGACCGACTGATCGCTGATTGGCTTACATGACACCCCGCCATAATCCATAATCGAGGTCCGCACTTTCTCGACTTCTTGTCCTGTCCAATTTTCAAAATTTCACATCACAACCCATCCACTTCACTCCTCTCTGTCGCTCACCTTGATTTCTTCAATTATCCACTCCTTTCCGACTTACTCTTACTAATTTCTCACCATGGCCGACGATGCGCAGGTACGCTGAGATCTTTTCTCGTTGCCTTCCCCACCCGCCCAATCCGAAGCGCACAAAATGCATTTAAAATCACCGGTTTGTGCTGATTGTCTTCTCTCTATAGCATGAGCACACCTTCGAGAGTGCCGATGCCGGCGCATCGACCACATACCCTATGCAGTGCTCTGCCTTGAGGAAGAACGGCTTCGTCGTGATCAAAAGCCGTCCCTGCAAAATCGTTGAAATGAGTACTTCCAAAACTGGCAAGCACGGTCACGCCAAGGTTCATCTTGTCGCGATTGATATCTTCACCGGGAAGAAGTTGGAAGATCTTTGCCCATCCACACACAACATGGATGTTCCCAACGTTGCTCGCCGCGAATACCAACTTGTAAATTAAACTCCTATTCTAGGTGGCATCTTCAGCTACTAACTCTCTATAGCTTGATGTGTCTGAAGATGGCTTCCTTTCTCTTATGAGTGAGAACGGCGACACCAAGGATGATGTCAAGGTTCCCGATGGAGAGGTTGGTGATAAAATTGAGAAGCTTTTCCGCACTGAAGAAAAGGATACCAGTAAGCTGGAACTTATGTACTTCTGGCGAAACTCTACTAACATCTGAAGATGTTATTGTGCTTACTTCCATGGGTGAGGAAGTCGCCATTGAGGCCAAGGAAGCTCCAAAGTCTTGAACAACCCACCAAATCTTACGACATGCCTTCGACTTGCGGGCGGGAGTCCTTGGTCGAAGGCCCATGATGATGGCTCGGAACTCTGAATGTGTTTTGGGTCTCTATGCATTGCTGGTGTCTCAAACTACTTTGCTGAATATTTTGGTGGATCTGAGCTGAGGACGTCTTGGTTTTCCACCTCTATCTTCCGGAATGTCATGCGGTGGTCCTGAACATGGCTCCATCCGTGAGTTAAATCTTACTCGTGGTTATTGACAGTCACAACGAGATCAATGTAGAAAAGAAATAAATTATTCAATCACATTGCAATTAAGATTGGCTAATGTATAACCTCTGGTTACAACGCTAATAGAGTATGTCGTCGAAAAGCTCTATTGACCAAACATTAGGCGAAAATTGATGGACTCTTGTCAGGTTGCTAAGTCTTTGCCGTAAATTGAATAGGCAGCTGAATGGAGCATTAGGTGCTCCTGGAAATAGCTCTATAAGATGGATCATTCAGAGTGGCAAGGGATTTTTGTTGTTTCTCGTATTCTTGCAGCTGGTGTGTAAGCATGTTATCTCTGTTTCATTGATAAGTTTGTTTTCTTAGTTATAAGTCACCCAAGTAAAGTGAGCTGCAAATGTCTCAACGATCTCACCGCACCCTCAGATTCTCCGTTCGACCAACGGTGTGCATTTGATCGTTGTCCGCACCGTCATCTTAAAGGCAACGCTTCCCATGATGGAGATTGTTCAGGTCTTTCATCAATATTCTCCTTTGCATCAGTCTACTCCGCCAATTCCCAATTCCTTACCTTGGCCAAGATCGTCGTCGACCCTCTGGTAGAGCATTCGGTCCATCACTCATCGAGGCCTACCCCCCGGCAGAAGTTCTCTTTTCAAACCGCAATGTCGGCTCCTGGCACGACTCCCGGCCGCGCACTGTGCAATGGTCCATTGAGGCTAAGATACCGTACTTCCTGTCTAAGGTTGATGGGGTCTAAACACTACATTGTTCTTTACTATAATATAATTGACTGGTTCTTCAGTGGAGACCCAAAGAAGAAAGGTGAGGCGGTATTTCGCGAACACTACAAGGATATAAGAGCGCTTGTGCGGGAGGACAGGCCACTTGAGTTCGCAGCCAGGGATGATTGGCGACCACTACGTGGTTTTCCTGGGGTTGAGGAACCGGACAACCTATTTCGTCAATTATACGATTGAGAACTTTAGGGCGACGGCTACGATGGCGCAGTAATTGAGTATTGTTGCTGTGCTTCTCAAGTGGGCTCATTGCTTATACGCTCCAGGTCTGGTTGCTGTTGCTGGGTGGGAGATACTCGAAAGGGGTCGGTGCTGGAGTTGGAGAGAACCAGAGCTTTGAAGGGCAACATGAAACGCTACCCGCAGATATGGTCCTTCCATGGGGCTTGGGCTAACGGTAGAGAGCTATATCAAGCCGAACAGCCGAATATATTGTAGTCCTACGAACTCCTCTTATTAAGTCTGCTCACTCCTGTATTACGATAATTGCCTTACAGGGCTGCTGTTAGGTAAGCCACGCTAAGCGCTTCAGCCCTAAAAAGCCAATTAGCCGCTAATATATTCCATCTGGGAGTCTTTCCACCGTCAATGGCGGCCTAAAAATTGCAAATTTGCGGTGAGAGGTCATCTCGACTATATTTAAAGCTGGAAGTCCTTTCAAGATGTGGCTTGACCGTTTCTCCGGGCACTCGACCCCTTCCGGCTCACCTCCTCCGCCGCAGAACAGGTCGTTCTCTCCTGCCCCACGACGCCCGAGTCACCTTGCACCTGAGTCCAGACGACCCAGCTTCAGTCCACGGTCATCTTCACTAAATCCCGGACCGAGATCGAACCAGTCAACAATCTCTGTAAATTCAGCCCGATTACCGAATGGCTCGAATCTGAAGCAGCAGGTTCCTCCTCCTGCTGATTTCATCGATCCTCTGAAGGTACTGGAAGACATAATTGGGAGCCCAGAGCAACAAGAAGTCTTGGATGATGGTACCACAGAGAACTTTGCGGAGCTGGAGAGACCGTCTCAGCTCTCTGAAAATGTTGACTTTGATGGGCTAAGCCTGCAAGCTTTCGCTGAGGCTGCGAATGCGGAGACCATGAATGGAAGCTCAGACGATCAACCTATTAGTGCCCAGACAGTCGAGGAATGTGAGTATGTATGACCTTCCGGCATGGCTGTGGGTTTCTTTGCTAAGTCACAGGTTCAGACGAGAGAGAAAAAGACAACTTCGAAGATTTGCACCGATCTATACTGGTATGAAGTAATATGTCCCATCAGATTCCACAAAGGAAGTCTGACTTTGGATCAGGCATGCGACAGCATTCTGAAGTCTGTGGAGGTCTCTTTGACGAGTTTCCAAAGAGACTTGGGAGCTGTCTCCGCAGAAATCGAGACCCTTCAATCTCGTTCGACGGCTCTAAATACTAAGTTAGAGAACCGAAAGGTGGTAGAGAAAATCTTGGGACCGGCTGTGGAGGAGATATCGATTGCCCCCGCAGTGGTGAAGAAGATCTCTGATGGCCCAATCGACTTGACTTGGGTTAGAGCGCTCGAAGAGTTGGAGAAGCGATCCAAAGTCATCGAGGGTAAGATGAAAAGACTTGATAACGTTCTTGCCCTTGCAGATGTGAAGCCTCTTCTAGACGACTTGACCAACAGGGTAAGGAATAGGTTCATCCACTGTCTAGGGCAAGGAATGCTAATACATTTTTCAGGCTGTAGAACGAATACGTGATTTTTTTGTGTCTCAGATCAAGGCTTTGCGGTCGCCTAGTACGAATGCTCAAATCATCCAGCAACAGAATTTTCTCAATTACAAGGATCTGTACGCTTTTCTTGTGAGGCATCATTCTCAACTTGCGGATGAATTGGGCCAAGCTTATATAAATACTATGCGCTGGTACTATTTAAATCATTTCACGCGCTATCGGCATGCTTTGGAAAAGATGCCTCTGATCACCGTCGACAAGACTGATGCGCTGGGTGCTGACCCTACGAACCAAAGAAGTATGCCTATTTTCTAACGAGCACGCATTGCCCTAATTGACCATAAGCTGACTGCGGTAATGTAATTTAATAGCGACTGCAAAATCGTCTCAAGGTTCCCATGATGCTATCATTCTTGGCCGCCGTACGGACATCATTCAGCGGCCAAACCCATCAGCTCTTGGCTCCTACCTGGCCGAAGAATCGAAAACAGCCCACTGCATAGAAACTCCGTTTTACAACTTCAACCTCGCCCTCATCGATAACGTGTCTGCTGAATACTCTTTTCTTACAACTTTCTTTTCCGCCACCACCTTTCACCAAGTCTCTCGTCAGTTCGCCACTATCTTCGACCCTACCTTTGCCCTCGGCCAGTCATTCACAAAACAACTTGTCGAAATATCCTACGACTGTCTGGGAATACTGATCTGTGTGCGTTTGAATCAGCACTTTGCGTTCGAGCTGCAGCGCCGCAAGATTCCTGTCGCAGATGGCTACGTCAACGGCACCAATATGCTGTTGTGGCCCCGTTACCAGCTCGCTATGGATAATCACTGCGATTCGGTACGGCGTGCTGCATCCGGCATATCCGGCCGAAGCACAACCTCTGCGTTGCTGTTGACAAGCGGCGCGGATGCTGCCACGAAGCAATCAACAGCGCCGCACGTCTTGACACAGCGGTTTGGACAGTTTTTGCAGGGGATTCTAGCTCTCAGCAGCGATGCAGGGGATGAAGAACCGGTTGGGAATAGCTTGAACCGACTAAGCGTTGAAGTGGAAGCCTTTCTGTCCAAGATTGCGAAAGGTCTCGGTGCTGGGGCCAAGAGAGAGAGATTCCTAGCGAACAACTACTCTCTGATACTAACCATCATAGGTGATACAAAGGGAAGGTTGGCGGATGAGCAGAGAGAACGTTTTGAGAGCTTGAAAGAGGTTACTGGGAGCTAAGACTCGGGATGGCAAGGTAAGCACGTGGTAGCTGGTAAGCTCATAGCGATCGGTTCTTCCCCACTAGCTTAGCGATTGTACTGTACATGGCTTCAGCTTTTAATTTGACGTGTCCTGCTTTGGCCACATCACTTGCATCGTACGACTGCCAGCGACGTGTTCCGCTATACGGCATTCGTTCTGATCGCCGACCTTGATCCCTCACCGCTCTCACATGGGAACGTAAAAGGAAAGTCGGTGGAGAATGCCTCAGAGGAATTCGAGTTCTGGCAAGGCTGGCAGACATCATTGGCTCGATCATTGCAGGTATCGGGATCCTCCCTGCAGTATGCGGTGCAATGCATTGCAGCATCGTTCTCGACCTTCCACTTTTAACATTGTGGCAATCGGGTCCACAGCATGCATAAAAACGCGCGGTAGCTTTTCCTGCTGCATCATGTGGCATACTCGCCGCCATGTAGGGGTAGGGTATGCTCCAAAGTAGTGGTAGATTCCAGATGCCTCTTATAAATCGCTCGAATGGCTTATCGGGAGTTTCCACCATAGACTCACTACTCCGACGTCTTAAGGTAGGTAGTACTTACATGTACCTTACCACCTTACTTAAGGTACGGAATACTGAGTACTACTTTCGGGCTTGTTTTTCTTTTTATACCTTAGCACGTGCTTAGTAGACTCTAACGAACTACGGAATACAGTACACTGTACCTTACGAGTTACGACTACGGAGTACGAGTCTAAGAGGCGCCCGCACCCGCCCCGCGCGGCGACTGCCCTTATTACAAGTACCTTATGTACATGTATTATTAACATTCACTAAGGTACGAGGGCCCTTACAGGGGTCTTCACTATTCAGACCCTTAAGGCCTTGACCAGTCAAAATCCCCGCGAATCGGCTCGCCCCGCATTAAGCCAATCAAGCACTGTATCGGAAATCATGCAGCACATTCGCGCTGTCGCTCTGTGAACCCAACTATTACTTTACTTTACTTCGTACTCACAAACTCCGAACCAACTCGATCTTTGCTGTTACTTGAACACAGTGACCCTAGAACAACACAACCCCGTCTCCATGGCTACCCCAACTCAAGGGCCGTTGATTGAGCATGACCCCGACGTGAGCAATATCAATGACTATGATCATCACCCATGAACAATTGCTAACATCTGCGTTTAAGCTCTATGATCCAGATGAATCCGACTCAACTCTGGGCGACGATGTGTATTTCGCTCCCGCGATCCTACTCAGGTTATGAGACGACCTGACATATATGGGAACAGATCAAAGTACACCGCGTCCTTAACAAGCAGCATTGAGAAATACCCAATTGAGAATGGCCGCCGGTAAGAACATTGAAGAGCCACAGGTACTGTTTGGGATTTCTGCTAAGTGGTTTCCGATCCAACAGATACCACGCGTGAGTGCTCTGGACTCTACGTCAGCCAAAAGCAATGGAAGATTAATAAAATCGGGCATACAGTTACAAAGATGGAGGTATACGCAACGGGTGTCCCACATAAGAAATAATAGCTTATGTGTAATGTTCGTCCAGGATATGTCATGCCCAACGATGAAGTAAACGATATTTGGTTATATCCTTGCCAGAACAAATCTAAACAGTCTTGCAGCAAGAGCAAGATCGGCTTGACTTGACCCATCAAAAATTTCGCATCCTCCTCGACAACAAGCTTCACCTCGCTCCTATCGGAGAGAAACCGGGGAGGATCCTGGACGTTGGGACAGGAACGGGAATATGGGCAATAGAAATGGGTAATGTCACTGAAGATATGGAATGTTCATCTGACTGACAGGATCCAGGGGATGACTATCCTTCGGCAGAGATTATTGGCACAGATCTGAGCGCTACACAACCTACCTGGCAAGTCTGGACACTGTGTTAACACGAGCCCACGACTGACTAGGCCAGGGTACCCCCCAACGTCAAGTTCGAGATTGACGATTGCGAAGAGCCATGGACTTTCCGTGAGAAATTCGACTACATTCACTGCCGCTACCTAGCGGCCGCCATTAAGGACTGGCCAAGACTGATGCAGCAGACATTTACGCACGTGAGGCCCGGCGGTTGGGTCGAATTTCAAGACTACGATCTGCGCTATTATTCCGAGGACGGCAGTTTCAAACCGGAACACGCTATTCATAGGTGGGCTAAAACTCTATTGCAAGCAAGTCGGGGTGAGCTTTCCCGAAGACTATCATCTCCATTCATCATGATGCTGCTAATGGACTTTGATTACCAGATTTCGGACGTGACCCATCCCCAGGACCGAGCTTGGAAGGTTGGATGAAAGACGCTGGATTTCAAAACGTCAAAGCCGAGAGATACAAGCTACCCATCGGTCCTTGGCCCAAAGACAAGCATTTGGTGGGTCCCGATCCGAGCTGGCAACCTCTAAAGCGGAGGAAGATTGTCGTTCAATAGAAGAGGCTGACAAACTCTAGAAAACCGTTGGATCCTGGAACCTGGTACAAGTCGAGGACGGATTGGAAGGTTTCACTATGCGTCTGTACACGCAACTGCTGGGTTGGAAAACCGAGGAGGTGCAAGTCCTCCTTGCAAATGTCCGCAAGGACCTCCGTGATCCCAAGATCCACGCCCAATTCGAGTTGTGAGTCTTTCCCCTTCACATTCCCCACTAAAAACTTGCATTCCCCAATCAGTACCTAACAACACCACCCCACCAGTTTCGTCGCCTACGGCCAGAAGCCTCCAGGCCCTTCCGCCCCGAGCAGCGATTGAGGCCTCACAACGGTATCAACGACGACTAACGACGGTACAAAACTTGCGACATATTCTAACATTCTGTTGCTAGCGAGCGAGTCTGTTTACTTGAGCGGTTCAGGCGGATACCAGTCGTGACGATGTGCTTTTGATGTACTCTTGTCTACTTTAGGAAAGGTTGGCTACTTGGGAATTTGATGAGTTTTGACGGAGGTGTTTTTGAGGTTGTGAGTGCATGGTTGTGTTCTCGCTCACGTCCCTCGGTTCTTGACCCACGAAGTCTAAAAACTCCGCGTCCTATTCCAAAACGCATTTCCATCACCGCACCCTCCCCTTGTCAACCCATCTCATCCACCCCTTCCCCTTCCCCTTCCTTCCCTTCCCCTCCCCTCCCCACCCCCCCCCAACCAACCCATCCACACCAAAAACCCCGCTACTACCACTCCCACCCTCACTCCCTCCCACTTCCACCACCCAACTCCGCAGGTTTTTATTAGGATTTGACGAATTTCCCGTTTTTGCAGGCTGAGCGTGTTTCGGTTTTTTGGAGGATTGGTTGATGTGGGGGATGGATGTGGGGGATGGATGGATGGGAAGGGCGGAGGGCTGGGGCATTTTGTGTGTGTGTGTGTGTGTGTGTGTACAGAGGTCATGGAGACGGGCGGGAGAGGCTTTGGTTGGGGTTGGGGTGGGGGAGGGGAGCGAATGCTGGGTGGGTATTTGAGTTACTGTCATACGATGCGTATAAGGGTCTACCAAAAAAAAAAAAAGAAAGACAAGAGCGGAAATAGCACTCTTTAAACACCCCTTCTCTAAATCCCCAACAAAGCTCTAACCATCTTCTCTCCCTCCCCCTTCTCCCCATCACCCCCATCCACAGGTTTCGCAACCGGACTCCCGAACCTGCACCCATTAGTAAAGTAGCTTTATGACCAAGGAGCAGGATTCAAACTTACGCGAAAAACAATATCTTAATCGCCACCGCCAACCCCGCATGCAACACCACCATCGCAATCACCAACACCCTCGCCACCTTCGCCTCCGTCACACTAACCACCGGCCACAGGTTCCGAACCAGAAACACCGTCGAGAACGCAAACCCCAGCGCCACAAACACGTAGTTGAGCGCCGTCACCGGACTCCAGCTGATCAGCGCCACAGGGATCCATATCACATTCGCATACCCATACAGCGCCCAGCACTCCACCAAGCTCGCCCCCTCTCCCCCGCCAGCAGCGCTGAACCACTTCAGCGCGCCCCACAGCGCGATCGGAATCACCCCCGTGTACCCATACACCAGCCCCGCGGCTCCGCTCAGCAAGCTGAAATCGTACTGGAAGTGCTCGTCGCCGTGCAGCGCCAGATACTGACTTATCGTGCCGGTCAGGAACAGGATGAACACGACCGTGGTGGCGATCCAGAACGGGCCGTAGAGGTCCGGGTTGTCGTCTAGGATGTCGAGGAAGGGCTGGCGCGGGTAGAGGGCGGAGGAGCAGCGGCGGAGGACGGAGGTGGTGTCGACGTCGAAAAATTGGGCGTAGAAGGAGAGGGTCCAGAGGAGGCGTTTGGAAGGGGGGTGGGAGGAGTCGGGGTGGGTGGTGGTGTCTGGGGGGATTTTGTTGTTACGCGGGTTGGGGGGGTCGGCGAAGTCTGTGTGGTTGGGTGGTTAGTGGATGGGGTGCGGGTGGGGATGGGGAGGGGCGGGGTACTGGAGGAGTGGAATTCGAGGTCTTCTTGGAGGTCAGTGTGGCCTAGGTCGCCCTGGGAAGGGGGGTTAGTGGAGGTGAAGTGGAATGGAGGAGGTTTCGGGACTGACTTCTGCGTCGACGTCTACTACGACGTCATAGCCTCGGTTGGCCATTATGGGTGAGATGATATCAAGCCAATTCCGTTGAGGGTTGGGGAAGCTCTAGGTGTCGTGTCGGAGCTGTGCTGTAATCTTACGAAGACAGCTTTTAGCGCAGTCGGCTAAAGTTGCTTATGCCGATTGTCAGTACTTTGTGTGGACTTCTGTACGATTGAGATCTGCGTTCTACATGGGAATCAAGACTCAATGTTAGATTTTGTTGTTACATCGAATCCTGCTCTGAACAGAAAACTTGGGAACATCTTAATTGTATGTTGTCGAAGACACGCCCTGAGGCGAAGGTGCGTGGAAGAGCGAAGAAGGATGCAGGGGCGCGATTGGGAGTCGAAGGCTCAAGAAGCATACGCAGAGGGGCTTACTGAAGAAAGCAATTACTTAAGAGGAGGATCCGAAGTCTAAGGTAGAAGCAATCGGGTCTCTTCAATTGGCTTGGGAATTTATGGGAATGTCACAGTGCAATAGGGACAGACAGGCTGTGACCATATAGACCTAGAGAGATGTGAAAGATTTACGCAACGTTGCAGAAATCAGGAGCTATTTTCCAAGTAACAGGGTAGGGTGCTGAATGAGCGATATCTTTGCAGAAAGAAAGGAAGCGTGTTTGAGAGTCTAAGAACAGCCTAGGATGTGAAAGTTCCGTGAAGGGTTGGGATTGAATCCATCGTCACTCGGTGGTAATTGCATTGATGATCAATAGGCCGGGAAACACTGTGCAGAGTGATGAAGAGAGATCTGCGTCTGGGGACGAGACACCGGGGATAAGATCTTGCTTTTTCCTAGGACTGACATCGTGTCACAGTACAGGAGACTTCAATAACGCCCTGTTACCCTGAAACTCTCCCACACCCTTCGTAGACCAAGACCCTGCAAACCCTGGATGCCATTTCGCCTTAGCCAAAAAGAAAGAACACCAACTAATACTGCTAAGCCAATCCTACCAGCAGGGCGTCTGTAGTTCCACAATACGGCTTTTGCTCTTTCAAGCTGTTCCTGCCTTTTTAATTGTGCAGCCTGCTTTGCAAAAAACTCTTCGCCATCTTGAAGCGTCTGCTTGCGAATGTATTCCCGTGTGGTCTTCAACACGCTAAAGGGTGAGATCTTCGGCCAGGCTCCGAAGGGCAAGAGCTCCGGTGGATGTTCGGTAAACAATGTCATCGTTCGTGATATCAGAGCTTCCAAATCTAAAGGCTTTGGCAACTTGGACAGCACTGAGTGCAGCATCTCCGGTTCGTCGGCTGGGATCTCGAAAAGCTCTTCTCGTCTCGAAAGGATTATGACAGCAAAGAAGTACACTGATACCACCGCCTCCTGGGCTAATAAGAAGTCAAATAGTCGAGCTATGTCGCCATATTCCTGGATGTCATGGGCATACAACGTAAGCGTTGCCGCCAGGGCAAAGAAAGGCTGGGTCTGTGATAGGTGTTGGCATAGCTTGGCGTCTGTAGCGTTGAGGATTGCGGGTAGTAGTTGGAGATGGGCGAGAGAAGGTGATAAGGACGGAAGCATGAAGTCGCGGATTCGTAGGAGAGAGAGATGAGCTACCGCGGCTGGAGCCAAGCCTTGGCCAAGGACAAGGAGGAAGACCTGAGCGATGTCATGGAAGCCTTGGAAGTAGGAGAGTTGAGGGTGCTCTCGGAGAACTTGAGTTATCACGTCTGACAGCTGCTGTTTTCGGCGTTCGAGTTGCTGAGAGGACTCATCTAGCTGGCGTTAAAACCTTACATCCACAGTATGCGTTAAGAAGTCTTGACTCACTCTTCGGATAGTAGATAAAAGATCTATTCACATCAAGCTCAACTTGATCTTCATCTTTATGTCGTGCTAGCTCTCGCCATCTTTGCGGTCGCCCGTCTTGGTCGCTTGTCTCTATCTCGAAACCCAGCAGTAATGGCCCTGGATGCAAGTTGAGCGTTATCCGTTCTCAAGGTTCCCCATAGACGTACAGGCTACACGACGTACCTCATCATCTACCAAGCCATCGTTTAAGGTAGCTAGTGTGCCTAGATGATCGCCCTCGCAGGCTTCTTTGCAGGCGACTAGGATGCGTGAGACTTTTGTGCATCCTGCAGGTGATAGACGCTTTCCCCGCCAACCATCATACGGTAGATCACTGGAGGAGGCGGCTTTGATGCGAAGATCATTCTTCACGGAATCCACGACCACGTCCTCCTCCAGCAAGCCCATTTCATGGATCGATAAGCAGGCTATGACTGGTGTCTCGGCAAATAGCTACGAAAACGTGGATTGCCGCATGGACACCCAAGGGATCCGGCCACGGCCTCCCGGAAGTAGGGCTTCTGACCTGATAAAGCCGAAGCAAGGGATAATCAAACTCGTATTGATATCTTATCTTTAGCTTTTGTCTGCATCTTTTAATTCCAAATTCTTGCGGCCATCGGTCAGTGCCAACCCAAGGTTGTTCTTGAATGGCAAGAAATGATTATGATAGATTGAAGTAGATACGGAGAGTAGATACCTACCGAAGACGGCAGATTCCGTTAATATATTGACTAAGCAAGCGACTACAGCCAACCACGAAACCTTGAAAGCTCTTCGTACTCCCACAAAGCTTTACACTAGATAACATATGCCGATGATATGATTTCACACCGCCAAAAGAAACTTCAATCAAGGTCTGGTAATCGTGCATGCACCAGAAGCTTAATCGTTAAGCTTGCACCTTCTGTTCTGCGTCTCAGCCTGACGCATGAAGTTCCGGCAATCAAGATCTACCTCGAGCCCAGGATCGCCAACCTCATGTAGCTCGGAAAGCTCATAAGGAGTTGTCTTTCTGATTGGCTTGGTATTTCTCATGATCCCGTTGATACACCCTTCTGGTTCCCTGTTTTAGTGTGTTGCATGAACCCAGATTGAAGCTGCGGACGGGAGTGGTTCATCGTTGGAAGCCTTCCAGCCAAAAGTCATCACTCTGCATTCGCCTTTAGACCTGCCCTCTTTCCTTCGTCCGTCGACGGCAATTGAACTAATCCGATTGGCTCCTCCAACCTGCACCCGCAGCATTCGCTGTTCGATTTCAACTGCTACGCGACTGCTGTTTCGTATGAGAAAAGTCAGAGCCGAATGGTGTTCCATTATCGTTTGTTTGAGTTACAAATTACTTTGTTAGTGCGTATCCACTCTAAATAGGCATCTTCCTTTCATGAGAGTTTATATGTGCACCAAGATGCCTTGATACAGGGCTACCTTGGAATATTTATATCCGACGGTTTCCGACTCGAGTCTTCGTGGCATGCGCCTTTGCGCAATTTCTTGTTCATAATAGTGCTCATGGCCTCTTTGTTAGCTGTCACTACTTGACTCTTGAGTCCCTGGATTGTCAAGCCAGGGTCACTCTGGAAATGTCAGTGCAGACTAGAGTTCTTGTCAATAATCAGTGGGCCACAAGAACCGTCGATATAAATCAGATCATGGCTGGAAATAGAGATCCAGTGGGAAAGCAGAAGCCTAGTACTAACGAGACATTGAGCGCTCTGAAGCCACCAGCGTTAGGACTTCTGACACAGACGTTGGTAAAGAGTCCTGTTGTGAAGTATATAATCCCAGCTCGGATACGACATCAGAAGTACAACGATGTGCTGCTTATCTACAATAATTATGTTGAAATCAAGGAGGTCGTTACTCAGGGTTACCTACCGGATCTATCGGTTAAGCTACGTGATATTGCCGTCAAGATGGACTTCGATTCACCGATCCGAGCCGCTAGGGTCTTCGGCTCTCCCAGGAAAATCACTGCTTCGGTACAAGAACCTACAGGCATCGACACCATCGTCAAGAAGGAGCAACTACCATCGAGAGACGACAGTGACGAATACCATGTAGGCGTCCCACCTCAGATCCTCATCCTGAGTCTGGAATCAAAGAAGCTAGTGTTCCTCCTGGCTTTCCAGGATGCTTCAGGTGCTGTGCATTTCCTTTCCAGTGAAAGGGTGCTGCCGTCGCAGGCCGAGCACAACAGGCAGCTCGGCGAATATATTGCCGTGGATCCAAGGTAAGTCAACCATGTGAATTCGTCAAACGAAGACACTCATATTTTCAGGTCTCGAGCCATGGCAGTTGCTGCTTGGGAGGGATCACTCACTCTTTACGCTCTGAAATCCATGGACCAACTGAAAGAAGGGATTGAATCCGGAGGAAAGCTACTGGGTGATCGATTCCTGCCCATCAAGACTGTATGTACGTCTAGTAAGGCAAAGATGGGCAGGTTAAAACGCTGACGGATTCTCTAAGGAGAGGCACCTCCAGGTCGAAGGGACGATCCTGAAGATGGAATTTCTCCATCCTCAAAAGGGCGACGATGACCATATAGTACTACTGCTCATCGTGTCTAAAGATGGAACGACGGCTTTGATATGGTACGATTGGGATGCTTCGAAGACCGATCTACCCGACATTCCCATGAAGCCTCTCCGTCGGCGTATTGCCCAAGCGGAACAAATACCACTCCTACTCATTCCTCTCACAATGTCGAGTGCATTCATGCTGATATGTGAGACACGAATCACAGTCTACAAAGGTATTCTTACTGGTAGTGTGGAAGCTTATCAGCAAGATACTCTTGAGCACATGGAATCTCCCGAAGAGCCCGGCAGCTCCAAGAGATTACCGCTCTGGACCCAATGGGCAAGACCGATGAGAGGAAAGGAACACATGTCGAATAACCAGGACGATGTCTACCTTTGCCGTGAGGATGGCGTAGTGCGCTATTTACGTATCGATGACAGTCTCCCGCAGATGATTGATAGTTCGCACGGGGCAGGTATTCTCAAGGTCAACATTGATACAGCGTTTGCAAGCATCGATCTTGGCGTTCATCACACCGACCTTTTGGCGGTAGGAGGAAACCTCTGCAACGGAGGGCTTTGGACCTTTCCACCTCGTAAACCCCCTTTCCAAAAGGTCATGATTCCTAACTGGACACCTTTGATCGATTACACAACAGCGCATATTTCCCACAGCATGCCAAACGCGCTTGGGCGCCCGGATCGCACAGATACTTCTCCAATCAATCACTCACGAATATTTGCATGCACCGGCAAAGGAGCCAGACACGGAGCCATTACTGAAGTGAGATATGGCGTAGAGGCAGCGAAAGTGGGTCCTACTATAGAAATTGGGGATATCAACGAAGGTGGCGTACTACAAATCTGGGCATTAGACGACCCTTCCGGCGCCGGGACCTATCTCATGCTTGCTCGTCCCACCGTCACCTCACTCCTATTCATAAGCCCGGACGCTACGGAGCTTGAGGAGGTAGAGGACGACTTTGGTATCGATTTGTATGCCCGGACTATAGCTGCAGGCATTACTGCACATGGCCTTCTGGTTCAGGTCACGGAAAAATCAATCAGTGCCACTTCACCTGGAACGCATCCGCCCCGGTTCGAATCACATTGTCATGGCGAACGCATCGTAGCCGCTTCTATCCAAAGGGTCCAAGGTAACGAGTCGGTGCTATTGACAGCTGTGCAGGATGACCAGGGTTGTCATCTGCATCACGGATACTTTGCTCCTGATGAATCCCGAACAGTCTTCAAACAGCTGGGAGAGTCGTTTCTTCTTCCTTCCGAGCCGTCTTGTATATCAATACAGTGGATTTGGGGCCAGTTATTCGCCTTTATCGCCACAACCGTAGGGACGATTCAGGTCTTTTGCGCAGACCTTGGCTCCAGCTTTTCGCCGGTATATGAATATACCTTTGAGGGTCAGTTTGCAGTCTGTGATAGCATCGCCATTATCACATTGTGCACAGACTCCATGCACCTTCCAGACCACATTCTTGTCTGTGGTCTTCGCAATGGCGCTGTGCAAACCCTCTACTTTCGGAAGTTGAAGCCCTCGGGTAAGTAAATACTGACAGAAATTTGGGAACTATCTCGCTAACAGCATCTTGCAGATGACGGGTCCTTAACATTATGTGAGACACTGAATATTGGTAGTACATCCGTTTCGGTGGCGACAGATAAAACAAAGGCCAGCAGAGCCATTGTCATCTGTGAGCATCAGATGTACACACTTGAGTATCCTTCCAAATTCTCTGAAAAGGCCCCTGCTACGCTGAACAAAATCTATTTTACTGGTCACGACTTACCGGGTCTCCAGCAGAACAGTATGACTCCGTTCACTCAGACTGACCCTGTCGATTTTGATGGGTCAACGACAGGAGCAATCTATTTCCTTGTAGAGAGCCAGCTTTATATGGCCCATCTCGAACGAGAACCTCACCCAATTCCCCGCCATTTACCCGTCGAAGGTAGTCCAGCAAAGATTATATACTCGAGTTATTTCAAGAAGCTCATTGCATTATACATCAAAATTGTTATCACACAGCCTAGGCAGACTAACGGACACCATCTAAGAGCGGCACAACGTTCGCTACGGCCCGTTATCAGTTTCTTAGATCCTAACAACGACCCAATCGAACATGATCCTGATGATATTGATGATAGAGGGGCCCGAACTCTCAGGGAGTGCGAACCTGGGGAAAAGGTCCTTGGCATGGTGGAATGGTTCCCTCTGGAAGAAGACGATAAAGCGTATCCCCTGCTTGTGCTTAACACGTTGGTCAAACAGCATAGTCATGCTGCTTCTGGACGGCTCCTACTATTTGCCATCAGACAAGGATTCAACGGCGAGGTCACATTGGAAAGCAAGAAAGGCCTTGACTTTGAGTCTCCAGTCTATACGGTAGCACCTTACGGTAGGAGCTCACTAATCTATTGTTGTGGTAATGATTTAGTACTCCGCAAGCTAGTCATGAACGCTTCAAAAAGATGGAACGAGCCTGTCAAGTATGCGATGAAATCACCAGCAGCACATATATCGGTCCACGCGCACGAAGTGTATGTTACAACAACCAAAGATTCTTTGTTGATATTCAAGATTGAAGATGGCAACATTGTTTTCCAATTCGGCGATCAAGTCGCCCGAAACGGACTTCATCACCTGGAAGTGCCTGACCATTCCCTGACCCTTGTATCCGGAATGGACTGCACAGTTGCGGGTCTATGGAAACCTCCCAGGCCAAGAATTGACAACTCAACGTGTACTGTATTCCAAGCAGTACTACCAGGGTCTATAATGCGGTTCCGCCGTATCACACGAGCGGGCTGGTATCGTGAATCTTTGCCTCTTTCTACATCGAGAGATTTCGAAGTGACGTCCTCTTTACCCAAATCTGGCTTTAGTGCGTCCAAACCGCACAAAGACCAGGGCAGCAAAGATCACACCGCCGAAAAAAGCAAAGCTATAATAGGCGCCAGTGCTGACGGCACCCTATATCAATTCGATGTTGTTGATGAGCCATCGTGGAGGTTGTTACGCTACATCCAGAATATGGCGATGCAAGACCCAACTGTATGTCCTTTCCACGACAAGTTCCACCATCGAAATGTTGAGCCATCAACATCGAAGAAGCAATACATGCAAATCAACGGCGACATTTTGTATCGATTGCTCCATCAGGGCGGTAAGGCACTATTGGGAGACATGCTCGATTGTGGTGGGGAAGATCGACTGCAAGATATGATGGACCTCGATTCTGGAGGCGAAGAAGGCGACGAGAACAGAGTATCGGGCTCTCAAAATGCATCAGCGAGAAGGGAAAGGTTCAAGGAGCTTATTGCGGACGTCGCGGAATTGGCCGATGGGAAAAGAGACATAGCAGCGGTAGTGCAATGGATGAGGTTCATGCTGCTGAGAGCTTTGTGACTTGTCACAGAATATTATAGCACATCTTTTAAGATCCTCTATGTATAACGGCTTCTTTCATGTTCATTTGACGTTTGGGGCGTGGTGAGCATTTGACGATTGGATCACAGCAGAACATTCAGCACGGTCGAGAAGGAGTGCTTCAAACAGGGTTCGGCTTAGAGGTTTATGTAGAACATATTGCAAGAAGATGGCTCTCCTTTCCTGACCTTCCCACGCAAAATAACGTGTTCAAAGGACCTGACGAGTAGAACAGACTGCAGCGGATACATCCAATATATCAAAGATCACACATGTCCATGAAATGAAAAATTTAAGACCATGCGCGGCAACATCAGATAACCACCAAGAACCTTCTTTCCCCATGCAAGGTAAATATTCGTGTACTTGTCGACGAGCCATCCTTTGCAAGGACAAGAATCTTCAGACTTTGTTCCACCCCTGGTTCTGCACTTACGATATCCCTTTAACCGCCACAAGGTCGGCCACCCCTATGATCTACAATGCTCGTAGGGGGACCCCACCAATGACTAAGCATACGAACATCTATTTTGATTCGGCGAGTCGGCGACAGCGCGGTTTATTAAGCACCCGAACCCCATCTGGTCAAGCTGCTACCAAATTTGGCCTAGCTGTTAATCAAAGGGGGTGGCCGACCTTGTGGCGGTTAAAGGGATAACTCAACAAGAGCCTACAACAATAAAGAACAACGTTAACTCACGGACCAGAACGTCTGCGCTCTCGTCGCAATACCTAATCATACTAAACAACAACATATCATAGGATAGCATGCATTCACCCTTTAAATAGCGCTTGGAATGCGTGGAAGTGGTTGAAAGAGATCATTCGCTCCTGACTCACGGTCGCCAAATTCTAAAATTCGATAAAGTACGCTAGTGTAAGGCAATCGATAACGCACTCGCCACGCTTAAATCCGGAAATATTAGAACGATCGTTGAATCCGCAGTGTGATGTGGACCAAGCAGCTTTGACCGATGTCCAGCTGTTTTGCCTTGGTCGAGCTAGACTCAAAGGATACATACCTATCTTCGGGAATACGCAAAGGAGGCGTTCAAGATGGCACCCAAGAAGAAAGGCAACAAGAAGGGAGATGATGACTGGGAGGCAGATCTAGGAGAAATCGTAGATCCGATTGCGGCCGCAACGCAGGAAGCGAAGGATGCAGACGCCGCTCAGGACGAGGAAGGGGAGGCTGCCGGTGGAGGAGGTGGACTACTAGCTGCACTGAAGAAGAACAAGAGCAAGAAGCAGAAGAAAGGCAAGGCCGTGGAAGAGGACTACGTGGAGGGTGAAGATATACCTGGGACAAACGGAGTTAACGGTCATACGGAGCCTAATGGTATTGAGGACCTCGCAGCGAAGGCGCCGGAAGAGGCTACTACGGATGATCTTTTTGCAGCACCAGCTACGAAGGGGAAGGGCGGCAAGGGGAAACAAGGTAAATCAGAGGCAGCGCCAAAGGAAGATGGCGATGATTTGGAGGAAGACGGAGGAACGTTGAAGAGTAGAAAAGAAAAGGAGAAAGAGAAGAAAGAGAGAGAGAAGCAGCGGAAGAAGGAGCAGGTATGCTGAACACATTATGCACACTTAAATCTCCTCCGTTGGACTAACCTAGTTGTCAACTTATCTAGGCAGCTAAGAAGGCCTCGGAGAAGAAGACAGCAGCTCCTGTACCAACGCCAGCCGCCAGAGCAGAACCAATCAAGCCTGTCGATGAAGCCAAGCCGGAATCCACGCCAACTGTCGGTGTGGACAAGGCGGGCAAGAAGAAATTACCAGGTGCTCTAGCAGCTCTCAAGAAGCAACAAGAAGCTTTAAGGCAGCAGCAGGAAGTAGAGGCACGGTTAGCGGCCGAGGAGAAAGCGCGCATAGAAGAGGAGGAGCGATTGGCCGCAGAAGAAGAAAAGAGCAAGGAGGAAGCTAGGGTAAGGAGGAAGGAGAAGGAGAAGGAAAAAAAGGAACAACTGAAGAAAGAGGGCAAGCTACTTACCAAAGCCCAGAAAGAAGCGAACCAAAGAAACGAACTGAAGAGACAGCAAATGCTGGCTGCTGGTGGTAAAGTTGCTGGCCTGGAGGAACCTGCTGAAAAGAAGAAACCAATATACGATAACAAGAAGAAGAAGGGACTGAAAAAACCAGGTGAGGATGCTAGGTTGGAAGAGGAAAAATCAGCAGCGGAGGCCGATGCTCGACGTCAGGCTGAGCAAGAGGAAAGACTAAGGCTAGAAGAAGAGGAGAAAGCAAAGGCCGAAGCTGCAGCGGCGGCCGCGCTTGAGAAAGAACCTGACAGTGACCCAAATGTCAAGGAGAGTTGGGATGCAGAATCCGACGAGGAAGGCACAGAGCCAACACCAAAAACTAGTATATTACAAGAACTTATTGCCGCGCAAGTTGAACCGACAGAACGAGCTGTGGCCAAACCACAGAATAAACAGCCTGTCAATGGCGTGGAGTCGGATTCAAGCTCGGAGTCGGATTCTTCTGAGACCGAGACCAAGACCGCCACCCAGCGAGCGATTGCACAGAAGAAAGTAGAAGCTGCCGAGAGAAGAAAGAAGCAACATGAGGACGCCTTGGCTGCTCGATCAAAAGACAATCTTCGCTCCCCAATTTGCTGTATTTTAGGTCACGTTGATACCGGTAAGACTAAGATCCTCGATAAAATACGGCAGACGAACGTTCAAGAAGGAGAGGCTGGGGGCATTACGCAACAGATTGGTGCTACATATTTCCCTCTAGAAGCTCTGCAGGCCAAAACCCAAGTGGTCAACAAGGATGGGTCCTTTGAATTCAAGGTACCTGGTCTTCTAGTCATCGACACTCCCGGTCACGAATCTTTTACGAACCTTCGTTCTCGTGGATCATCTCTGTGTAACATCGCGGTTCTCGTGGTTGATATTATGCACGGGCTAGAACCCCAAACACTAGAGTCTATGAGGTTACTCCGTGATCGCAAAACACCTTTCATCGTTGCTCTTAACAAGATAGATCGTCTCTACGGCTGGAAGAAGATAGACAATAACGGATTCCAAGAAAGCATGGCGATGCAAAATAAAGGAGTTCAAAACGAGTTTCGTGATCGTCTGGAAAGGACCAAGGTTGCATTCGCCGAGCAGGGATTCAATGCTGAACTGTATTCCGAGAACAAGTCGATGGCGAAGAATGTGTCACTGGTCCCTACGTCAGCGCATACTGGCGAAGGGATACCAGATCTATTAAAGTTACTACTTACTTTGACCCAAGAACGGATGACAAACAAGCTTATGTATCTGTCAGAGGTAGAATGCACTGTACTTGAGGTCAAGGTCATTGAAGGCCTCGGCACCACGATTGATGTGGTGTTATCGAACGGTATCTTACGGGAAGGCGATCGAATAGTGCTCTGCGGGCTTAATGGAGCCATCTCCACCAACATACGGGCCTTACTCACCCCAGCACCATTGAAAGAACTTCGAATCAAATCACAGTATGTCCATAACCAGGAAGTCAAAGCTTCTCTTGGTGTCAAGATCGCCGCCAATGACCTAGAACATGCCATCGCAGGCTCACGACTGCTGGTCGTTGGTCCTGAAGATGATGAGGAAGATCTCGAAGAAGAAGTGATGTCTGATATTGAGAACCTCCTTGGTAAAGTGTCGAAGACTGGCCGTGGTGTCAGTGTTCAAGCGTCTACTCTCGGCTCTCTTGAAGCCCTTCTTGAATTCCTCAAAGTCTCTAAAATCCCCGTGGCGAATATCTCTATCGGACCCGTCTACAAGCGAGACGTCATGTCCGCAGGTGTCATGCTTGAAAAAGCCAAGGAGTATGCCGTCATGCTCTGCTTCGATGTTAAGGTGGACAAGGAAGCGCAGGCGTACGCGGATGAAGTTGGCGTCAAGATCTTCACCGCAGATATCATCTACCATCTCTTTGATGACTTCAGCAAGCACATGGCTCAATTGGCAGAGCAAAAGAAAGAAGACAGCAAGCTGCTTGCAGTCTTTCCTTGTGTGCTCACACCGGTGGCTGTCTTCAACAAGAAGGACCCCATTGTCGTGGGCGTCGACGTCACGGAAGGCAATCTCAGACTCCTCACCCCTATCGCCGCCGTCCGAACAAACCCCATCACCAACGTCAAAGAAATCGTCAGTTTAGGCAGAGTGTAAGTCACCCCTTAGTCCAGAATCCGCACTTTCATTTTCTCCCCCCAAAAAGGCCAAGCTAACAGAACCCCACCCCACAGCCAATCCATCGAGCGCGACCACAAACAAATCCCCATCTGCAAAAGAGGTCAGCCCTCCGTCGCCGTCAAGATCGAAGGCCCCAACCAGCCCACGTACGGCCGCCACCTAGAAGAGAAAGACATGCTGTACTCGCTCATATCCCGGCAGAGCATCGACACCCTCAAGGAGTATTACCGGGCGGACGTCACTAACGAGGAGTGGACGCTTGTGAAGAAGTTGAAGGGCCTGTTTGATGTTCCTTGAGCGGAGGCTAGAGATGTGAGGGATTTATCAATGAGGCGTATTTTGTAGATGAATAGGGTTGGACGTGGCATTTAGCTGTACCTTTGGGGGATCCTTTCCTCTCCGCTTTAGGGTCAGGATGGCATCAAAACGATACGCTTGCTGAGTACAGGTGTTGTGGTTACATGAGTGAATTGGTTCTGATAGTCGGCCAGACAGCCATCGAGCGTCTTGTGCGGTTCTCACGTTGTTGTTTTTTTACCCAAATTGGGCCGCGTATGTGCATTATCCCCTCGACCGCTCCGTTACCCACCTCCTTTCTTTTTTATCCAACTAGTAACACCATGAACACCCGAGCAGCAAGTTTTACAGACTTCTCTGATCCATAACATCGCACTCACTCAAGATCTCATCCTTTTGCTTCGTGCCCTACCGCAATATAAAATGAGTTTGCAATTTCATTAATTGAACGTATGAGCCAAAGACCAAGCAAGCCGCGTCGTCACCCCCGAAAAGTAAATTGCATAGATGATTAGATGTATCATATTTTGGGAGTATACACCATCTCCACACAGAGCCCCAAGTCTCGCATTTATGAAAGTGGTCCTATGTACATATCATTCAACCTTATCCGGCTTGTATAACGCCGGACACCACTCTCCCTATTGCTCATCACTTAATCCCACAGTTCCCTCAATACCTCCTCAGCACACTCGTCTGCAAGTCATCCTCTACCTTGGGCATATTCCTGACGACTTGCAGGGTCCTTGGCGCCACCGTCCTCAGCTGCTCCAACAAATTGCTGGTCGAAGATTGGGCATCCATGTAGGCCCCTGCCAAGTATACCAACGTACGGTAACTGGGCATACGCCTGTTTGGCTCCAAGCGCGAGGGTGTCATAGTTCGGAACCGGCTTTTGATGGTCCACGTGCCGCCAAAGGATTCCCATCCGGGCCAGCCGTATATGAGTTCCCGCTCGCACACTTCGTAAGCGAGGAGCCCGTGGTCATTGCGGACGAGTGCCTGGATATAGATGTTCCAGGAGTTGCTAGTGAGGGCATAACCAGAGTTGTGAAGGTCATCGACAGTGGCGGTGATGTCATTAATGCGGTGCTGAGCTTCAAGGGATTTAAAATAGTGCAGCAAGGGAGTGTTCAGAATGAAGCGGCGGGATGGGAGCACCCATCCCGGTTCGGAAAGATCAGAGGCTGTGGAGCGGCGAGCGAGTTTTTCGGCTTTGTCAAGGGCGAGGTACCAGCACCGTTCGACTTCTTCGTGATCGTTGGCACTGTGGTGGGCGACCATCAAGGCGCTGAGCATTTTCATAGGGGGACTGAGCTCGACGTTTTGGCGGAAGCTCTGGGCGGTGGCGGTGTAGCGGTCATAGAGCTCGGAGACTTTAGCAAATGCATTTTCGCGGCCGTAAAGAAAGATCAGATAGGAGAAATAAGAGGATGAGAAGGCCTCGTCGAGTCGGTCTACACCGAAGAATTTGACGGGTCCACTCCCTGCAAGCTCCATTGGATCCATGTCTGCAAGCGTCTGGTCAAGGACCTCCTGGGCACGACTCAACTCAAGCTGCTTGCCTTCCGTACCTTCCGATTTGGCCTTCTGCATGTCGACACCGGCAGCTGCTCTCAAAACCGCATTCTGAGTGCTTGGAACGGGCTTTATATTACGCTTCAACATATGGTTGTAAAGGTCAAAGACGACGCTATAATTTCGGACCGCGAGGAAGCCGCCCATTACTATTGCATAGTGGATGGGACTTGTACGGATCTTGGATCGAGGCATGACGACCTTCAATATCTTTCTTGCTGCATCGGGTTGTTTAACAATTACCAGACTCTGCATCAGCGCTGCATAGGTCATGTTGTCGAAAGGCACATCAGCTTCTTGCATGCGCCTATGTATCTCTGAAACTTTCCCCACATCTTGACGCATCGCGTAGGCAGTGATTAGAATGTTCCACATGCGAGTCCGCGGTCCTTCCAAGTCCATGTGCAGAGCGTCCTCGGCAATTTTCCGTGCTTCGGCTAACTGATCATTGTTGGTTTGGGCCAAAACTAGGTGATCTATCATTGCAACTGGTACTTTGACATTGTCCGACTTAGACTGCTGATAAAGGCCTGCTACGGCTTCAAAGTCGCCCCGCTTCGCATACATAGCCATCATAGCGGTATAAGTACGACTATTCGGTTTCAAGTTGGTTTCAGCTAGCTTGTTGAACCAGGTCAAGGCGCCGTCGTAGTCACCGACACGAGCAAATGAGGCAATGACTAAGTTCCAAGATTCAAGGTCAGGCGCAAAACCATACTCGTCCTGCAAGCTTTGGAAGACTTGGACGGCCTTTTCAACTTGACCACGCTGAAAGTAGACGTATATTAGCGAGTGAAACAGTTTGGGGTTTTGAGGAATCCCGAAACGAGTCCGAAATTCCTGGAACAAATCAAAGACGGCTTCGCTATTGCCCTGTCGAGCTAATTGATGTATGATTAACTTTAAAGCCCAGGCGGTGGGACCGCCATGATAATTCCGATAGTCTTCGAGCATCATAAACATTCCTGTCGGACTGCGGATTACACAAAGCCGGAATAGGATTGCTCTCATGATACCTAGGCTAGGTATTACTGCCTCAGTATTTCGCATTTCTCGGTAAAGCTGGATCGCAGCACGCCCATGTTCAAGACTATCAATTGATAGAAGCTGGAAGATTGCTGTTCCATACATTTCAAGCCGCGGCATCTTCAACGCTTTGGCCTTCTCAAAAAGCTCTTTGTGCCGTTTGAGGTCGAAGATTGTTCCACGGATGTTGTATGAGCGCAGAATGAGCTGCAAAGCAAAGCCACGAGACGCAACAGCGGCGTTCTGGCTTGCGGTCTCTGCAGCGTGGATTCCAAACTCAGCTGCCGACACTGCCTTATCCATCAGCTCGTGGAGGGGTATGGCATCGACTCCCGTCCATATATCAGGGCGCTCGAAATACATCTGCTTGTGTGACCAATATCTGTGCCAAGTCTCGATTGCTGGTTGCCATAGCGCTCGCTGGACGGTGTAACGCAATATTGCCGAAGTCCCGATAGAGCCTTGTATTCGCGATAGAGCTTCACCATGAAGTCCGAGAGCCATCTCTAAGTCGTTTTGGCTAAGGGCAGCGGTCACAGCATGGCTGTAGTGGATTGCCCGACGCTCGTGAACTGGTATTCTGGCGAATAGCAGTAATGATCTCTCGATATCGATCTTGTTTCCCGACGTGCTTAAGCATCGAAGCAGTCTTATTAGCTCTGCCGGAGCCAGCCTCAGCGACAGGTCTTGTAGGTTTTGATAGGCCCGCCATAATATTTCACGATTTCCAGCAGAAGCGTCTTCTCCTAATAGTTTAATGAATGCTTTTCTGACCTCGTCTTCCCCAGCCACCGTCGCCACTACCGGCTCCGCGTTCCCCTCTAATGGTTTTGATCTAATAATACTGGTAGAATCTGATGCGTTGGAAGTATAAGCTCTAGAACGGAGGTGAGCGCTTCGCTTTCGACGGTGACTTAACAGAGACGTTATATCTCTGCTGATAAGTTGATGAAGAAATGCTACCGTCTGCGCCGGATATAAGAAGTCCATGAACCGCCCCTCCTGTATTCTATCTGTTATGCCTTGGGGTGAATAAGCATGAGTCCCAGTTTGCGGGACTTGCAACAGCGCAATCCACCATGAGGGCAGGTTAATGTTACCGGCGCCATGAGACCAGAACGTTGAATGAAGGGACCGTCGGCTTCGAAATGGTATCTTGGGCACGCGAAGGAAACATCGTCCTCCGTTCTCGAGGCATTCTGCCGCCCTCTCTATCATGCCCTGTCAAGCCTTCTTCCACTTGTGCAAGGTCAGGCAGCAATCTGAAGATCATAGGTGTGCCTATTGAAAAAACACTGGAAAAGAGGCAACCTCTCCAACAGCCTCGAATTCGCAGACTCTCGTGATGACAGCTTGCCTTTACGTATCAGCAACTGTATAGACCTGTGCGCTATTAGGCTATGTATATGTTAAGGCAGCTATGTTCCACTCACGTTGGGGGGGCGACTCGTCAAACGTATTATGAGAGTGAGATTCGACTGCATCATCAAGCCATGGGTCAGGTAATTTATAACGAGCTAACTTTAGTCTTAATGTACGCTTGCCGGGGTATGTTACCACCCACCTTCAACTGTTTAGCGAATCTCTCAACCAACCAGTGTATAAATGGATATCACGGCTTTTATTATCGACCAGAGGGAAAATGCTTTGTTGGTTGGTGACTATGGCTCGTATCGACAGCAACTTTCCCGGCGGTTACACACAGTACGAAAGAGGCTCTTTTCCGCATCTAAGAAAGGCAGCAAGTACACCGCGAGGGCCGCCGTCACTGTAGAGGATATAGCAAGCAATCATGAGTTAGGAATACCAGCCCAATACCTGGCGGATGCTCACTGCTTTCTGTAGATTCGTGCATTTGCTTTTGCTTATGTCCGAGCGAGCCTGGGCCCAAGCAATGCATATGAAATCAGCGCATGCTGCCGATTCAGGAAGCAAAGGGATCACTGGCTCAACCAAGCGACACATTGGCTCACGGATCCACAAAGCCAGTACCTATGCCGGACATCTTGTTAAGCTTCTAAATGTCAAGGAAGCAGCTGGGGCTCGAACGGAAGATATCCTTGAAGCACGTGCCTACTATGTATCACTATTAGGAGCTGCCGAATTTGAAAAGCAGAGTTGGCAAAACTGTCTACAACAGTATTCGCAGGCCCGGTTTATCTATTTGGCTCTTGCACAATCAAAAGATACTAAGAGGGGTGACCTACTACGAGACCTTCTAACAAGCACCATTGACCCAAGTATACGGTACGCCGCGTACCAGTCAAAGATTTCTCGTACCACCTCCATCGATTCCATTGTTCTGCGTTATGTACCACGTACCAACAATGAGTTCGTCAAGGAGATCTTAAAGTTGAACCCAAGTGCGTTGGATGATCCGACAGTAGGGTCAAGCAAAGGCCCCAGCGGCAGTGTGGAGAACGTGCCGAAGACAATTACTTGGAGGTCACGAGCCGTAAATCTCGAAGACGCAGCAACAGCACAAGCACTCACTGCAGTAGCAGCTGCCGAGCAGGTACTCTCGTCCTTCCTACCATCCAATGGGGACTTGGACCCAAGAGCGAAGGCCGCGGCGTATGACGAAGTTCTTATACCAAGTCAGGACGCCGTGGACGCCACGAAAACCGCCATCGACGAGTTATCTGCTGAGGGTGTGCCTCAAGGAGACAAACGTATGCAAGCGTTGCAAATTACCAGGACAGCCGTAAATTACGCCTTGATAGGTTGGAGAATAGGCAGGAATAGGATATTGTGCGGTAAACAAGACGGTGCCATCCTCGCGGAGTTGACTCCGAAGAAGCCCAAGAAGCCCAGAAAAGACGGAAAGGAGTGGGCCATCAACGAAGAGAGCACCGGGAGGAAGCTTGCCAGGCTGAGAGAACGAGTTGTACTATACGACGCTACCCTCCAAAGTATAGACTCTGCAAAAGAATTGCCGGGTGTGGCAGCAGATCGAGCATTCGTCACAGAGCTGGAAGCGAAACGGGCATACTTTGCAGCCCTAAGGTAAAAACATCTGTCCAACCTTAGAAGCTTCAGCTTACCATCATAGGTGTCTCGCCATTGCCCGCTCCCATTCCCTTCTTGGCTCCACAAATAACGCCCTTGCCCTCTTCTCCCGCGCCCTAGACCACTCCTCCGCCGCCACTCCTCCCTCCCTAATTGAGACATCTACAAAACCTCCAGCGCTCGATGTCTCCTCCACCCAAGTCTCCTCCCTCCAACACCTCCTCCGCGGCCTCGTAATACATCACCAGGCCCTCGTCGAACTCCAAGACCTTAACGCAGCCAACCAATCCAAATCTGGCATCAAGCCCCCTCCACTCATAGAAAACCTCGATGAGTATCCAGTGAACGGAGCAAATCTCAAGAACCTCGTGACGTATCCGCCGAAGGTGGAGCCGATACCCGTCAAGCCGTTGTTCCTGGACGTGGCGTGGAATTATATCGAATATCCAGGCCGGGGGAGGGAGGTAGGCGGGAACGGTGTCAATGGTCCCGGTGATGGCGCAGCAAGGCCTGCAGAAGAGAAGAAAGAGGCAAAGAAGGGATGGTTTGGGTTTGGTCGATAAGATAGGTGGATGCGATCCACATCGTTGTCTCCATAGAACAAAAACGGACAAAGAAGTAGCTTATACCAACTCTGTTACCCACTATCCAAGATTTCCTCACTCCTCTCTACAACCACACCAAAAATAACGACGCCACGCCCCTTTAAATTGGCATACATATCCCCCATATCCACCTCCTAGTATATTCCCTTCCCCCCTCCCCCCTCCCCCTTCACCCACCCACCAAAAAACCCCCACCACTCACTGCTCAACCACCCCCCCCCTCCCCACCCACTCAACCCACGACCCCTTATACTCCCCCACCCTCACCCCCTCCCCCTCCCACCCCCTCGCCAACCTCGCCGCAGCCCGGCTCCGCACCCCTGCTTTGCAATAAAACACCACCTCCGTGACGTCCTGCTCCTTCCCCCCCTCTTTATCCGCTGCCTCGGTCGCGGACACAGAAGAAGAACCCGGGGCTGCGGAAGAGCTACCAGGCCGGCGAAACCCAAAGCGCTCCAGGAAGTCCGCCTCGGCCAGCCAGAAGGCGTCGGGGTGCGAGGTCAGGGGCAGGTTGACGGCGCCGGGGATGCGGCCGGTGGCGCGGAGTTCGGAGGGTTCGCGGACGTCGATGAGGAGGGTTGAGGGGGGTTGGGTCGTGCTGAGGGTTTGGATCTGGGTGGTGGGGGGGGTTAGTGAGGGTTGGGGTGGTGGGGTGGGGATGGGGGTTACTTCTTCGAAGGTGTAGGATTTTGGTTCTTTGGGGGGGGTGGTGCTGTAGGGATGGTGGGTGTGGGGGGGGAGGGGTTGGTGGTGGTGGGCGTGGGGAAGGCGGGGGGAGGGGCGGATGGCGGGGAGGAAGGAGGAGAGGGGGGAGGGGCGGGCGAGGTGGGTGAGAAGGGGGAGGAGGCGTTTATTGGACATGGTGGGTGGGGTGGTTGGGGGAGAGTTTTTGGGTTGGGATCTTTTTGGACGGGGTGGGGGTTGGGAGGGGGTTATGGGTTCATGGAAATAGGATGGTAAAGTACGTTTAAGTTTACTCAGGAGATGGTTTGTTCTACTTGGTGGATAGCATAGGTTTGTGTAGATTGATTAAAGAATAGACGGTCTAGTCAAACCTACGGCCTGCGCCGCAAGGAGATGATTTGAAGGTCCCAGTTCATGGACCTACTAGTCCAAGGATACAGAAGAGAGAAATCTAAGTACAGGCGAAAAGGGTTATGTGAACATAGTAGAGCTTCGATTAAAGTGGGTGAGTCTATTCTGGTCTATTGGAAAACACTAATGGGCAGTCATCCTAGAAAACATCAGTTATATGCTCGGAATATAGACATTAAAGAAATCCCTCACCTGCGGAAATAGAGTTGCAAACACCTTGATATCTTCACTCTTCGGCGTTGCATGATGCACCCAATCTAGCCACATACTCGCTTTTCCCACCATCGCCATTAAATTCAGTTGCGCATACGTCTGGCCCAAACAATAATGCGGCCCAGTCCCAAATACCAACCAATTGCTCACCTTCTTCTCCGCATCCCCCGTAATCCACCTGTCTGGATCAAAACTCTCGGGCTCCGGGTAAACTTCCGGATCATGCAAGGCAGGCCACACTGAAGGCACAACCATGGAGCCTTTGGGAACAGTATAGGAATCGGTAACGGGAAAGTCCTTTTTGACAACGTACGGAACCATGATGACTGGAGGGCGGTAGCGGAGGGTTTCTTTGATGACGGCGCGGGTGTAGGGCATATTCTCGAGAATGTCCATACTAAAGCGGACATTACGGTCGCCTTTGCGGACAGCGAGGTTCTCAGCGCGGACTTTGTCGAGGACTTCGGGACGGTCGGCCATAAGTTGGAAGAGCCAGGTTGAGGCGCTGCTTGTGGCATCTTGGGAGGCGAAGAGAAATGTGAATAGGGTCTGGGAGATCTCGAAGTCAGAGAACTCTCGAAGGAGCACTGCTGGCTTTTCGGATTGGTCCAAGGTTTCTCCCTTGGCAATCCTTTGCCTGTATTTCTCGGAGTCTTGCATTGATTTTACCCAGCCGTCCATGATGCAGGTGACATCGCCGCCAGCAGCCATTCTCGCCTTGCTCTTTGCTGCACAATTGGCAAATTCATTCAAGACCATATCCGCGGCCTTCTTGCCGTGCCAAGACTTGGTGAACGGTAGGATAATTGGGAAATTGACCAGCTCTAGTGCAGCAGTGATATTATAGTAATCGTCGGCAATCTTCTTAACAGCCGCTTCGGTCATGTAGTGTCCCACAAAGGTTCGACATGATACCGCGCACATGAGCTCTCGAAATACGGGCATGAAAGGTTTCGGCTTTCCTTGGTTCTCAACCTGCGATATCGCAACAAACTCCTGGAAGTACTTTTCATACACCTCTTCCTGACCCGGCAGGTAGGTCTCCAACGCTTGACGAGTAAATAGGCCATTCAAACCTTTGCGGTAATCAACATGCGCTTTACCATCGAGGAAGACCCAGTTTGTTGGCCGGAGGAGCTTGTGAGCTGCATCTACAACACAGGGTTTAACGTAGTTTGGAGAATTGAAGACTTTTCGTGCCATATCGCGCGAGGAAGCAATAACAACAAATCTGATGGTTCCTGTCAGCACATACCAATTGAGCCTGGGTTTGTGATATGTCCATACTTGTGAAACACCGACACACAGCTCAAGTCACCGCTCGCCCATTTCTCTTTGTAACGGTTTATATCGGGGTATACGGATTCTAGAAAAGGCCCAAAGAAGGGGGTTTTCCATGCCGGACCAATGATGCTACCTTTATTCCATATATATTTGACTGACCTTATGATCAGTAACGATCGGACCACTGGAAAGAGATAACACACATTGATCGTACGCTACAAGCAACAATAGCAGCGTAACAACCATGCCGGTTCCGCTAACACCGCTGAATACTCGAGCAAGCAGCCCTCCGGCGACATCATGCAGCGCCACTGGGTATTCTGCATTCGCTGCCGGTGAGGTAAAGCTTTTGTTAACCGCCGCCGCCATACTAGCTGCACTGAAGAGGATTTGTCGAAGCCGGGTTGGGGTTGGGGTTGAGGAATGCTGAACGAGGGTGCAGAGCGCAAACACTCAATGTCGCAAGCAGCAAGTCGAAGTCCAGAAAAGACAGTGATTATGAACAACCTAAATCTGAGTGATTCAACGTCTACCTATCACTTGGCCCTTCACCACCCCTGATCTAGCTGCTGTCCACGATTGAAATTGATGTGTGGGTGCAGAGGCGGAAGGGCGGACCTCTTCGGAATTGTAGGGTCCCGTTCTTCACGCTAGTACTAAATGTATCATGACGATCGTACGAGCGGATTGCGCCAACATCTCTCGCCACTCCACCGCTATTCACAGTCCATAGGTTAGAATGGTGTGTTCAATCTATCTAGCTGAAGCAGCAGACTTTCCGTTGTACAGTAGGTCTGTTCTCAACTCCCCGTTGTTCCAGATTCAGACAGAGAATCGCAACTGGCATCTCCTTTTCATGCTATCGGACTTGAAGCTGTCGTCGATGCTGAGGTGATTCGAAACTGAAGCTTTATGAAGAACGACGATAGCATGCCTTTACGCACAGCCGTCTTCTTACTACTAATTTTTGCTCTTCTTGTCACATTTCTAGACTTTTACCCCATCTAGATCTAAACATCTCTACACCGTTACCCCGTTGACTTATTTGATTTCTCTACTTATCTTCCCACGAACCCTCGAGAAGGGCTCTGAATGTAACTCGGACATGGCCTTAGTCCTTAGCCACTACTACTCAGCTGTCATAACCGCCGACGACGACGCAGGAACATTTTGTCGAATGATGGCCCGTAATCTCTTGATCCCCTCACTCTTCTTGATCGCCGTTTTCCTCTTCGGCAAGTCCTGTATGCCAATAAATTGCTCTGGTAGCAAGTCCTCAAACTTAAACTCTTTGTCCCCTTCCAATGCTTTCTTAACAGCACTGGCGACTTTAGCCGGATGAGCAGTGATAAGCGCGATATGAAGAGTCGTGGGTGGTGGCGCACGTATGATGGACCGATATGCCGCAGCGACACCTATAGCGGAATGTGGATCGAGGATATATTTGTCTCGTCGTCTGGGACGCGCTCGCTTTCAAAGCCCACCTTTGCTCCTTCAAGAAGCCGATGCTCAACACCAAAACAGCCGTTGAAGTTCAACTCCTCTAACCAACCTTTAACCTTTTCCCCTGCTGTGTTCCACTTTTGCTCAATAGAGCCGTCGCCATAGACCTGAAATGAAAGAAACCAGAGTCGGCGCTCGAAGTTGCTGCTCACAAGGATATCCATAGCCGATTGAACGTCTCCCGTACACCACTTTCATGCCTCTACATCGTCTTCGACAAAGCCCCCTTTAGCTTGAGGCCCATGCGTTTTGTAAAATAACCAGCCAAGACATCACCCAGTAGAGATTTCTGGTTTAGCATTTGTCCTCTTAAGGGAAAATTTTGAATTACCGGACGGTTTCGGGAGCAAAATACCCCCAATCTATGTCTTGCGAGTGAATTCTCGGTTCGAAAAACGCACAGAATAAGTTGGGGATCACGTACCACCAATATTGCCAGTCGGAACTACGAACCGTATTTTCGAGCTAGCATTGATCTTTCCAGCTCGAGAAAGAAGCCTATCGGAAATGCAAAATACAAGATCTGTGCTAGGATGGAGCCTAGTTGATTGAATTGACGGCAGCAAGTTTGTGCGTCTTCTTAATATCTTTGTCCCCAAACAGGGCTTTGATCATCTACCGCCAGATTATGTACGTTCGCATCAGTAACGCTGGCGATTTGGCTTTCTTAGATCAGGCTAGTGGAGAATCGCAACTAGCAATTCTAGTGAAAGATACAGATGTGATCCCTTTCGAGGAGTGCAAATGAAGCTTATCTGATTATTCCATCCGGGTACATGATCAATATTGAAATATCCCTACAAGCAATTCCAAGGTTATTAGAAGTCCAAAGACTGGGGTACTGGGGCTGGATCTTGGATAATGTCGTGACTAACTTCGTCCTTCGAAGCCCATAGATAGCAGCAGATCCAGTATCCCCACTCGTTGCTCCAATTACCGTGAGATGCTCTCGCTCGGACTCAGGTTTGGTCTTGTTTTTCCCAATAAGGAACTATCTTGAGTCCGAATTAGTTTTCTCTATGAGAAACGGAACATGACGATTGCCCACTCGAAGAGGTTGCCAAGGAATTGCAGAGCCACCTTCAAAAGCGATCAGCCCGGTCCCTAGAAAATCTACATCTTTGAACGCAAAAGCAGGACCTAGCATTCATCGTTAGCTCAAAGACTTTTCCCAATATGCCAAACCCACCTACCATGGAATAATCCAAGTAAATACAGTTGCTTCTCCTCGTCTAGGACTACCAACGGGCGTGACCTCAGGTGCGCGAAACACTTTCGGAGAACACGTTCTCGTAACAATTTCTCCTAGGTCTTCTGGTAGTACATATGTCACTAGGGTCCCATATAAAGCGGAAAGATCTAGAATGCAAGCTCTGGGATACTCCACGTGTGCCCGACATCTGACCGATCCGCAGGAATTGATGGGATCTCTTGTGGTAAGAAAAAAAGGCCCCCTTGACATTGAGATTTAAATATGGGACATATCTAGTTATTTTGGACTTTGGAACCTGCCATCTGATGCAAGACCTTGTAGAATGACAGAAAGGAAACGGACAACTACAGAACGTGAGGGGGGCCTAGCAGTATTGTGTAAAGAGTGAGACATACGTCTTCTGATCCTCCTCTACTCTAGAGATATCTAGTAGAGGCCATTTTGAGGTGATATGGTTAATACGATGCTAGAGACTTGAGGTGCTGAATTTCGGTGTCGATAGGGCCGGATGCTGATGGTCTGATTGGTGAAAAAGCTTAGACTGGACGCGCGACAGTCACGAGTTTCCAATTTATCAGAAACGGAAGATTTTCTGCTGGAGTACTTCTAATCTCCATCTCAGCTTAGCATAGGTAGAGATAAGCTATAGACAGATAGCTTTCATTATTTTGCAGGCCTCGAGTAATACCCACTCATCTCCAGCTTCAGTAGAAGCTGGCCGATCGTGTTCCCTCCATCCTCATCTGCATCTTCGTTCACAAACAGATCGTCATCTGAATTGTGCCTTTTGGTTCCGCCCTGCCCCCTTCTCTCGCTTAAACCTCTACAGACGCTGATGAAAACCCGAACGTTCTTTCTGAACCTCTCATAGATTTCCAGGACTTTCGTCTCCATCTGTCGCCTCTCCGTCTCAATGGTTGCGCTGCTCTGCAAAGTACTCGCAAATCTTAATATCGAGCTGAAAATGTCTTCAAGCAGCTTCATAACTTGCTCTTGCCGCTTTCGTATCATTACGGCGAACATTATACGGTCAAGGACCTTCTCATGGTAATTGCGTAAGAATTGTATACCCTCGTTGTCGCCTGCATCGTAGTGGTCCAAGTGTTTTTCGATTTTCCCAAGCATGCGTTCGAAAATCGCCCAATTCTCTGTTACCCCATCAAAGAAATAACCGCAAGTTGCGGATACAAAGTGATGCGCCTCAACCTTAAACCGCTGGATCACAGTGCTGTGCTCATGTAAAGGGCGCCCGATACTGCCACGATAAAGCTGGCTGACGACAAATATCATTCGCACTGCTCGGAGGAGGACTTTAAAAATAGAATCATATTTGGTAAGTGACGAGACAGTAATCACCACATCCAAGGGTGGCGGAGGTCTGTATTGCAACCGTAAAAAATCCAGAGCCTCGACGGAGTGCGGGTCTAGACAACGCTGAAGCTCGTCCTCCGGCATTTCACGAATAGCGAAACTCAGGCCTCCAGGTAGCTCAGCACGGTGAGATGAAGAACCCTCAGCTTGTCGATTGTTATGGTAGCTTTCTGATAAGATGCCCATCAGCGCTAGACGTAATTCGGAGCTTGCTGGAGGCCAATTGTCCCGGTATCCAAGCTTAAGTCCTGAAACTCCAGCAACTCCAGATCGTGAGCGACCCTTGTGACGTTCAGCGGTCTGAAGCTCAGGATCGAAAAGCGCATGCGAAAGTCGTGACGTAAATATGCCATCACCAAAGAAGTGATAACGATTTTGCAGAGATAGGTGCGCGCGGAGCTTATGCTCCTTGAAGAGGAGCCGAAGACAAGCCTTGTTGATAAGATGCGCTTGAGCCGACAGAACCGGGCTGAAAGAAAGCAGTGGTACCAAGGATAACGGGGGAGCAAATAAAGCAGCTTTATCTTCAGCGCTCTCGTCGCGCAATGAGGTACAATGCATGACAGTCTTCGACAATGCATCTCCACCGCTACCAAGCTGGGGCAGTGGCTCCTCGAGATTCTTGATCAAAACATCAAGATTCGCTTGAGTAGTCTCTAAAGACACCCCAAACGGTCCTGTAGGATTTTGCTCAAAGATCTCCAATTCAGCGCGCGGCACTTGGTCTTGGGTCTCGCTCATATTGAACTCCCTGACGGCCTCAACGAGACGAGCCTCGTAGTCCTTCACTCGAGCTTGGACCCTCTCAACGTCTTGCCACGAAAAGTGCCACTCAAGTGTGGGAGGCTCTACAGACGAGACTGGTTTCAGTCTCACAAGCGGATGCTTAGGTTTATGGATATGGAGTAATTGTAAGCCAACACCGGTCCCAAATATTGAATGAACATCTTGATTCGTTACGAAGCTTGGCATTAAGCTCGATACGAAGTCCAATTCCAATTCCAATTCCAATTCCTGAACGTCTTTACCATCTCCATCGTTTTGGAACCTACCACTTGGTGTCAAAGAATTGCTGTGCGAGCCTTGGCTGCTGGAAAGAACATCTGCCTGTAAGCCTACCCAGCCGCCAACCGATTCTAGCCATGGCCTTGAAGCGTGCGCAAGGATCTGGAAAGCCAATGGTCGTAGCCAGGTGGTAGAATGCTCTAGTTCCTGGACGAAGCTGTAGAGTTTGGAGAGAAGCTCTTTATCGCTTTTCGCGCTCTTCAATCTTGCAGACATGTCACTAAGGCAAGAAAGAATAAGACCAGGCCGATGGAATAGATATTGGACCTGCAGCAGACTGCAAATTTCCGTCGACGATCGGTTCAACTGGGCTTGCAAAGCCGAGAGAATTTTGGAAAACCCATCAGCCACGGCGATTAACGACGGAAGGGGTTCGCTATTGACCCATTAGCAAGGCCTGCTTTTAAGGAACTCGGGGTCGGAACAACCCTGACATATTGGAATAGGACTTGTTGATGAAAGAGTGCAGGTCTCTCATCTGTGTTCCATAGCCGATAAACACTTGTTCCAAGCTGCGAGCATCAGCTTACAGCGTATCTAGACTAATAACGGCTTTACCTATGAAATGTTTCAGTTGTATACCCAGACATACGGCCGTCCGCAACGCAAGGCCTAAACGAGCCTTCTTGCTCAACCCATTGATAGAACCACGATTCTCTACCCAGACCAAGATGCAGCAAACTCTGTGGTGCATCAGTCCCGACTCAAGTGCTTCAAAAGAAGAGACCTAACCGTTAGCACTGGACCACTTGGTAACACACACCCAGCTGACTCCGGGGGAAGCATGGAGTCCGATCCCGTAAATTTGGAGGTCAAAGCGGCGTTAAAAGCGCTAGGTCCTGCTTCACTGATGTATGCCGTTCGAGGTTCCTTCAATGCTTTGGCATAGAATCTGTCCCAGCTCTTGAACTCCGCAGGTTCAGGACCAGGAGCGAGAATCTGCGTAGCAGACCATACATCTTCCTCCTCCTGGTCCTGGCAAGGAAATGAACCAATGGAGCCATTAACGGAAGATGCTAAAGATAATTCAGGATTTTCTAGGTTCTCGAGTGGTCCGTACTCAAACGATGTCAGATCAGGTAGATGAGAGTCTAGATCTTTCAAGGGCGGAAAAGGGAAGCTCGTAGACAAGTAGTCTCCAATTGTGGGATGGGCTGGAAAGGCTAATGTTGGTACGGATCTCTCATTCCCACCTTCTGGGCTTGATGGCGTAAACAGTGCTCCTTCGTTCTCAGTGAAAGCGCGGTTCACATATCGTCCGAAGTCTGCGAGAGCAGACTTTTCCCAGAGATCAGGGATGGCAAAGGCCTCCCCTAACTCTTCATGATCATGCATGGGACGATTGATTTCGGGGCCCTTTCACATGGTGGTGAAGAGAACCGTTGTTGACTGACAGCCACACCTTGATCGCGGTATTCGGCGGATGACGCGCCAGACTAATAGCGGCTAGGACCAAAAGCAGCCTAGCTCAGCCCTGAAATCTAGAGTAGCTGCAGCCCGGGAGCTTTACCCTAACAGTCCAAGGTGTTCCAATGCTTCTAGAAAGTAGGCGCTAAGTCTCCAGTTACTTCATTCCATACAGCGACCATCGTGGCTGATGCACGACGCTGCTTGTCTAGGCGATGAATGGTATCGTAAAGCAGATTAGGTTATGGCACCTAGAAAGAAAGCTCGTGGGCCGTCAAGGGCAGCTTCGACACCTTCTGGAGAGGTGGTTGAACAAGCAACTGAAGAGGTTTCAGCCCCAGTAAAGAACGACGTCGTCGATACGAGTCCTATTCCAGACGCCTGGACGGATGAGCAAGAGACATCCCTTTTTAAAGGAGTAATACGATGGAAGCCTGTGGGTTCGTTCTCGGTGCACCAAAGCTACCTGGATACTTCCATATAAAGACGGCACTGACGGAGACCGAAGGCATGCACAAGCATTTCAGAATGATAGCTATCTCTCAGCATCTAAGAAATCATGGCTACACTTCGGCAAAAGACGACCATACAAGGATCCCTGGGATTTGGGAGAAGCTGGGGAAATATTATAATCTGGATGCACTAGATGAAAGGGTTGGTCGAATAATGCTTGGTGGGGCAGAAAACGGCTGAGGCGTGTTGTGATTAGGAAAACGCAAATGGCGATGGATCCTCCGACGACAGCGAGCCTGCAAAAGAACCATTCTCTCAATTCACGCTTCCAGAAGACGAATTTGGAGAGATGATGTTTTCAAGAAGACTGGCGCCAGAATGTTCTTCATCACCGTCGTCCCTGACGCATCAGCTCTCGAGCGGAAATAGGACGGTGGCACAAAGACAGACAACTATGGATGATACCGATGGTGGGTGAATTTTCCGATCATTAAGAAGCATAGAGTACTGATAAATGTGTAGACCCGCGCTCATCGCCAGCATCTATCCAAGAGCAAAAGTCCGCTCGTACTACTCGCGCAGCGAAAGGCACTCGAACGTCGCAGCTGCAGGGAGTGGCGATACCAGCAAGAGGAGGTCGACGAGGTAGCAAAGCCTCACTGGGCGAAGGGACTGAAGATGATCAAAAAGAGGATGTAGAGATGGTAGACGTTGGAGAGGAAACCAATGGAGACGGCAAAGGTGCGTCTCGTAGTACACCAAAGTCTACAAGAGGTAACAGCAAGAGGCGGAAGAGTGGACGACGAAGATAGGTTCTGGGATGGAATGGGACGGCTGAGTGGTCTGAATACTTCGGAGACACTGTCGACCAGCACAAGGTACATGGACAAGAGGTTCGTGATCAAACAAATGCTCTGACACCGGATTTCTCTTGCAGAAAACATTCTCAGTGCCCGAAAGGCGAGTGGATGCGTGATTTAACGGATGACCATATTAGTTTTCACTCATTGGTGTAGTGGTGACCTTGGTCTTGTAATCGCGCATAAAAGTATTCCGTACCTACTACATAGGTACGGAGTACATTAGGCTCTTGAAATCCATAGGGCTCGGCTGGTCCCCGCCGTTTTGAACCTCGGCTTCTCACTGCGCATGATCCGAACCCACCTTCCACCCGGACCTTATTTACAAGCTGTCAAATAATTATTTCTTTTAGACCCCCTCCCTATCCTCGGTCGACCGTGCTCCTTCATAAAGAGCATCCAATATCCGTCGAGATTCTATGTTAGAGCTTCGGTATGTTGCAAGTTGTAGCACGGAGTCGCTCAACCTTCAGGACCAACTTAATAAAGACTCACCCTTCCAAGGTAGTCTGAAGCAGGTCTCGTAGTACTGTACATTGCTGACGAGCACTGATAGATATTTGCCATGGCTCCTGCAAATGCGCGGAGTAATTCCTCCGCTCTGCCACAAGGTAGATATACTTCCACTCGTCCGATTGGGCACAGCGGCTCTAAGCTGATTTTGTGTTTCTCCAGGCTATCGAGAAGATAAATCAAAAGGTCCAATGCTGCGGTTCGAACCGTCATTACCGCGCTTACCTGTACCGACTCTTGAGGAAACTGCCCAGCGTTACCTGAAATCCGTACATCCTCTGCTGAACAAATCCGAGTTCGAAAACACCACGAAAGCTGTCCAGGAATTCATTAAACCAGGGAGTATAGGGCAGAAGCTTCAGGAAAGATTAGTAGCTCGCCGCGAAGACCCAAAACATAAGAATTGGATATACGAATGGTGGAATGATGCCGCGTACCTCAGCTACAGAGACCCAGTGGTGCCCTACGTCAGCTATTTCTACTCGCATCGGGACGACAGAAGGCGTCGAAACCCAGCCAAGCGAGCAGCAGCCTTGACAAGCGCAGTGCTCGAGTTTAAGAAGCAAGTAGACAGTGGAACGCTGGAACCAGAGTACATGAAAAGGTTGCCAATCAGCATGGACTCGTATCAGTGGATGTTCAACGCATGTCGAATCCCGGGCAAGGAAACGGATTACCCAGTCAAGTATAGCTACAAGGACCACAAGTATATCGTGGTGATCCGAAAGAATCAATTTTTCAAAGTCGAGTATGAAGTTGCCGGTCAACAACTTAACGCTTCCGAGCTAGAAAAGCAATTCAACCGGATCTATGAAAGAGCCGAAAAGGCCCCAGCAGTTGGCGTTTTAACCACCGAAAACCGCGACATCTGGCACTCAGCTCGCTCCGAACTCCTTGCCGCAAACCCTTCCAACGCTTCTACACTCAAAGCCATCGAAGCCTCCTCCTTCATTGTCTGTCTTGATGACGCCTTACCTGTCACCCTTGAAGAACGCGCTCACCAATACTGGCATGGTGATGGCATGAACCGCTGGTTCGACAAGCCGCTCCAATTCATCATCAACGACAATGGTACCTCCGGCTTTATAGGCGAACACAGCATGATGGACGGCACTCCAACCCATCGCCTCAACGATTACGCAAATATGCTTATCTTCACTAACAAGCTCGATCTCAGCGACCCAACCATCCGGTCTGATCTTCCCGAACCTCTTGCCCTCAAATTCCACCTCAACCCCAACGTCACCAAGGCAATTCACCGCGCTGCCACCGACTTCGATGCCGTTATCGCGCAGCACGACCTCAAAGTCCAAGCCTATCAAGGCTACGGCAAAGGCATGATAAAGAAATTCAAGTGTTCCCCTGACGCGTTCGTTCAAATGGTCATTCAGCTCGCCTATCACAAAATGTACGGCATCAACCGCCCCACCTACGAATCTGCCGCGACTCGCCGCTTTCAACAAGGCCGTACGGAAACGTGCCGCACCGTTTCTGACGAGTCTGTTGCTTTCTGCAACGCTATGGCTGACCCTGAGGTATCCCCAGAACAGTGCGTCAAGGCCTTCAGGTCGGCCCTAGACGCTCACGTCAAGTACATTAGTGACGCGAGCGACGGGAAAGGGGTAGATAGGCACCTGTTTGGTTTGAAGAAATGTCTGACCGAAGGGGAAGAAGTTCCAGAGATATACAAAGACAGGGCATACGGTTACAGTTCGACATGGAGAATCAGCTCGAGTCAATTGAGTAGCGAGTTTTTCAACGGATATGGGTGGAGTCAGGTCGTGGATGATGGATGGGGAATTGCGTATATGATCAATGAGAATAGGTATGTACTCCCCCATCATTAGTTTGATTAAATGTATGGCAGCTGACGTGGTTTATGTACAGCATCCAATTCAACATTGTCTCAAAAGGCCTAGGAAGCGAGAGGATGAGCTTCTGGCTCAACGAGGCGGCCGGCGAAATCAGAGATTTGCTACTTCCAACGCTTGAGGGTCCGAAGGCGAAACTATAGATACGCGAAGGGACGTGGTCTGAGACAGTGCGCTTGGCTTTCTGTAGCAGTATGTGTGCATATTTCGGATTCAAGCGTTTTTGGGTTAGAATAACCTGATTATCCATGATGCGGTTCACCAATAGGTAATTTATGCAAATCGCAGCTATGAACGCAATCCATTTAGGGTATCCTCATCAGGACCATTTTATTCTCGAATTCTGACTCTTCAGCCAGAAATATCTGAGAGTATCCTGGGACATCCCATACTCCCAACCCAATGCAGAAATGTCGTTCTGTCGATCAATCCCATGTTAATCCATACCAACTCTGTAACCCTATTCTCTAAGTAGTCACTTCGGCAATGGAGTTTTGGATCCAAACTCTCGATTATTCCCTTGGATCTACAGTCGTTAACAGAAGCTTGTGCTGTCACAAAGGGGTAACATGCGTTGGTCAGATCGAACGATTGCGTCGAATCCTGATCTCGAAGGTTCGGGAGTAACGGGTTCGGGAGTAACAGCGCTGACTCGCCTTCAGCTGGCTGGAAACTGGCAAGAGGGAGTAGTGGTCCTAGGACGAGTATGTAGACAATATATCAGGGGTGATTCCGTCGATTCGCAGTTGTAGATTTGAGAAATGGTTCTGGGACCTTAACATGTGCTTGAGAGGGCGTTATGGTTTGGCTATGTTGCTAAGAGCTTGGGTTTGTAGACGGCGAGGGAAGGAAGCAGGGGTGAAGTGTGCGACATGGTGAATTCTATATTTGACGTCTACCAGAGTGCATTGGACTAGGTAACACACGCTGCTAGTTAGCAACGCAGTTGCTTCTACCGACTGATTTTGACCCCTATTGTGTCAACCTTAATTCTTTTCTTTGTAAAACGGTTGGCTCTTTTACCGAAGTTGCGGAAGCCAAACCTATTACAGTTAACCGTTCGATTTTCAATGAAGTTCGGCTCACCTACTCGCTCACCTACTCGTTCATCTACTCGTTCATCTACTCGTTCATCTACTCGCTCACCTACTCGCCCACCTACTCGCCCACCTACTCGTTCATCTACTCGCTCACCTACTCGCCCATCTACTCGCTCACCTACTCGTTCACCTACTCGCCCATCTACTCGCTCATCTACTCGTTCATCTACTCGTTCATCTACTCGCTCACCTACTCGCTCACCTACTCGCTCATTTACTCGCTCACCTACTCGCTCATCTACTCGCTCATCTACTC